>ENA-ORCZ01000032-ORCZ01000032.1-marine-metagenome-genome-assembly--contig:-NODE-32-length-241950-cov-9.787111_pt1 | contig 241950 bp, 211 predicted proteins | sample MGYA00237785_ERZ508519 | MGnify/ENA primary metagenome ERZ508519 (study PRJEB26189, sample SAMN06268790) | marine metagenome | isolation source: Bioluminescent Bay, La Paraguera, Puerto Rico | place... | reverse complement strand
CAGGTCACGATCTCAAAGATCAGGGGCCCAACGATCTCCCGCCCGCTGCCATCCTGCCACAACACCAACACACAGGGGCCCACTCATTTCCAGAGCTGATGTCGAGAAGCCAACTGCTGCCAGATATCCTAAGCTTCAGCAAGCTGATCAGCGAGTGGGCCCCGGCTCTTCGCTTCGCTGCGGCCGGGGTGACACTCTGAAAAATCCGGCGCTTTCCAAGTTGGAACGCTTTCCCTCACTACGACAGCCCGAGCTTCCGCTCGCCGCGATCGAGGATGACCGGGACGATCAGATCCTCCTCGTCGTCCAGATGACGCATCAGGCCGGCGATGAGCGTGTCGCTGACGCCGGCAAAGCTGTCGGCGGCGCGGCGGATGGCGCCGCGGTCCCTTGTGTCCATCTGGCCGAACAGCTTGTTGGCGCTCTTGACCACGGTCTCGATGCGGTGATGGATCAACTCGTGATCGCCTTCCAACAGCTCAAAGCCGGCAACCAAACGCTTTTCTGCCTCCATGAAGACCGGGAAATAGTGGTGATCTTCGATCATGTGGTGGTGGTGCAACTCGGAGAGGAACTGCTGCAGGCGCGGTGCAAAGAGGCTGCCGAAACCGTCGGCCTTGATCCTGTCTTCGCGAAAATCGGTCAGCAGACCGTCGAGCGTTCCGCCGAGCTGACGGAAGCCGTCGTGGCGGGCAAGCCAGAATTCGGTGAGCGGCCCGAGGTTCCTGTGCCCGGCCCAGTCCTCGCGCGGATGCTGCTTTAGAAGGAACAGCCATTCCTCGGGCAGGCCGCTGCGTTCGTCGAGGTTCGTGCTGTCGCTCATGGGTCTCCGGTTCCAACGGTCACGTTGCGCCCTCCATATAGACGGCTTTTGTTCTCCTGTGCGGAAACAGTGTGTTCAACGGAAGCGAACGCGCGCTGCACAGGAGGTTCCGGCGCCATATGGCTCAGGGCAGAAGCTTGCCCAGCACGCGCCACAGCGTTTCGGCATCGCCCTCGCCCAGATGGGCAGAGAACTCGGCGTCGACCGCGTCGCGGTAGACCGGCCACATGGTCTTCAGCAACGCTTCGCCTTGCGGCAAGAGGCAGATCACGACGCCGCGGCCGTCCTCCGGGCTCTTGCGCTTGTCGACATGCCCGGCTGCCACAAGCCGGTCGATCAGGCGCGAGACGTTGTACTGGGCCAGCAACATGCGCCGTTCGATCTCGACCGGCCGCAAGGTCTTGTCCTCCGCCCGGTTCAGTTCCAGAAGGACATCGTACCAGGCAAGCGGCGGAAACCCTTGTGCCTTCAGCCTGGCCTCCACACGCGCAAGCACCGCGCCGCTGGCCCGCTGCAGTCGGGCCCAGGCATCGATGGCGGCAATTTCCTCGTCATGCGTCTCAGGCATTCGCGAGACATAGAAAATTTATGCAATTGCATCAATCTTGATTTTTAATGCAATTGCATCTAAATAAATGCAACTGCATGAAAACGGGAGTTTCCGATGACCTCTGACCTGACATTGATCAGCCACGCGCTCTGCCCATATGTGCAACGCGCCGCGATCGTGCTTGCGGAAAAGAACGTGGCTTTCGACCGCATCACCATCGACCTTGGCGACAAGCCTGACTGGTTCCGGGCGGTTTCGCCGCTTGGCAAGGTGCCGCTCCTCAAGGTTGGCGATGGCCGTATACTGTTCGAATCCGCGCCCATCGTCGAATACCTGGATGAAACTCGAGCCGAGCGCATGCATCCCGAAGATCCTGCGGAGCGGGCCCGACACCGCGCCTATATCGAATTCGCCTCGCAGATCCTGAACGGGATCGGCACGCTTTACAGTGCCAGGGACGACACCGGCTTTTATGCCGCCAGCGAAGCCTTGAAGGCTAAGTTCCGGCACTTGGAAGGCGAGACCGACCCGGCAGGGCCTTACTTTGCCGGCGGGTCCTTCTCGCTGGTCGATGCCGCTTTCGCGCCTGTCTTCCGCTATTTCGATGTCTTCGACGGTTTCGTGGATCTTGGCATCTTCGCCGGGCTCCCACGAGTGCAACACTGGCGCCGACACCTCGCAACCCGGCCGTCCGTCCGAGGCGCCGTGCAAGCGGACTATCCGGAGCTGCTCCGGGAGTTCCTCATGAAGCGAAACAGCTGGATGTCGCAGCTTCTCAACCTCCGCAGTCGGGAGGATCTGCTACAGGCGGCGCAGTAGTTCTGTCTGCCGCGGCCGGTGTCCAGGCCGGCTGCGGCAGGCTCAGGCAATCGCCGCTCCCAGAGCGCCGAGTTCCTTTTTCAACACGGTCCATTTTTCCGGAAAGCCGGTGAGCGTCGCAGGCTCGCGGATTTCGACCCGGTAGCCCCGGGCAAGCGCTCCTTTTGCCGTCAGCTGCACGCAATGACAGGCATCCAACCCGACCAGGATCAGCTTGCCGACGGCCTTTTCCATCAGCCAGGCGTCAAATTCCGGGGAGGAAAAGGTGTCACCGACGGATTTTTCAAAGACCGCTGCGTCGCCAACAGCAAGCGTCCGGTCCAGTTTCAAACCTTCGCGTCCTGGCGTTCCGATGCCGTTTGCCACAAGCTTCATGGCGGCGATGACCGGCCACTCGCGGAATACATTGCGAATGAAGGCGACTTCGTACCCGGCCGACCGGCCGGCTTCAATCTCGCGGGAGATTTCCGACAGGGCCGCATCACGCAGAACCGGATCAAAGGCATGTTTGCCGGTGTTGCGCGTGAAATCCTCCTGGACGTCGATGACAACCAGAGCGGTCTGGGGACGGGCTTTCCGGTCGATGGCAGGTCCTTTTGTCGGCGTGCCGACTTTCCTGAGGCTCCATGCCATGTAGACAACAAGTGCCAGCACGGATACCGCCAACAAAATCCATAGTGCGGTCACGGCAATTCTCCTGATCTCACAATCTATTCGAGGGTTCGCGGCCTGTCCGGGTCGTCCTCGAAGGCAGCAAAATGGTCGAGCATGGCGCAGAGCACCCGCTGCGTGGAGCGGAGATCGTCATCTGAGAAGAGGTCGCAGACCTTCTCGATCTCGTCGGTCTCCTTTGCCCGGATCTCGCCGAAGCGGTCGTGACCGGCTTCCGTCAAGGCGAAGAGCGGCGAACGCCTGTGAGCTGGGTTCGGCCGGCGCTCCACCAGCCCCTCCCCTTCGAGCGCATTCATCAAGAGCTGGATCTGCTGACGGGCGAGGAACAATACCCGGCCGATCTCCGGCACGGACATCGGTCCCGCTTCCTCCAGCACCTCCATCACAGCTCGGGTGCCGACAGTAATCCCCGTCCCTTCCAGCTTCGCCTCCACCGCGCGCGCCAGACGCCGGTGAACGGGACGGATGAGCCGGATGATTTCGTAAAGCTCGACGGATTTCTTCATGGGAACCTCTTATTGACAATATATATGTCATTTTGACACTAAGATTGTCAATTCTCATTTTAGAAGGCACCTCATTCACTTTTGGCGAGCGCTAAGTACCCCCACACCCCTAGCCCCTCCCCACAAAGGGGCGGGGAACTCGCATCGATCCAGCTTTACCTCTGTGCCCCAACCGTCGTGTTGCTTGCATGGTGATCCGGACAAGCGACAGTGCGGATCGACATGCACGGCCTTATCCCCCCTCCCCCTTGTGGCAGGGCGATCGCAATTAAAATATTTCCTTTCTCGGTGCGTTTGACCGATCACTACGGAGTCACCCCGGACAAGCGAAGCGCAGATCCGGGGCCTACTCGCAGAGCCACTTGCCGAAGCAATCAAGGTTTCATGAAGAAGTGACCACCGCTTCAGCTCTCTGGAAACGAGTGTGCCCCGGTCTCGCGATGCTCGCCCGGGGTGACACCAGTTTTTTCTGAATGCCTGTTCCAAATGCGTTTGCCCTCCTCCTTGTGGGGATGGGCTAGGGGTGGGGGTCTACACGCAAAAGCAAAAACCCCGACCAAAGCCGGGGTTTTCCATTCTCGTAAAGCCTGTTCGCAAGGCTTACTCGGCGGCTGCCGGGGTCACTTGCGCTGGCTCCGGCTCGGTCCATTTCAGCACCGGCTTGCGGGCGGCACCCGTCTCGTCCAGGCGGCGGCGCGGCGCAAGATACGGTGCTCCGGAGAAGCGCTCCGTTTCGCCGCGCTTGGCGCTCATGACGAGATCCCGCATGGTGGCGACGAAGAGGTCGAGAGCAGCCCGGCTTTCGGATTCCGTCGGCTCGATCAGCATCGCGCCATGGACGACCAGCGGGAAATACATGGTCATCGGGTGATAGCCCTCGTCGATCATCGCCTTGGCGAAATCGAGCGTGGTCACGCCCGTATCCTTCAGGAAGCTGTCGTCGAAGAGCACCTCGTGCATGCAGGGACGCTCGCCGAAGGGCAGGCTCATCAGGTCCTGCAGGCCGACGCGCACATAGTTGGCGTTCAGAACCGCATCTTCCGACGCCTGCCTGAGGCCATCCGAACCGTGGCTCATCATGTAGGAGAGCGCACGCACATACATGCCCATCTGGCCGTGGAAGGCGGTCATGCGGCCGAAGGGCTTTTCGCCGTCCTTCGTGGCGGCTTCCGTTTCCACCAGCTCCAGGCCCTTCTGTGTCCTGCGGACGAAGGGAAGCGGCGCATAGGGCGCCAGGCGTGCGGAGAGGACCACCGGACCGGAACCCGGGCCGCCGCCGCCATGGGGCGTCGAGAAGGTCTTGTGCAGATTGATGTGCATGGCATCGACACCGAGATCTCCCGGGCGCGCCTTGCCGACAATGGCGTTGAAGTTGGCGCCGTCGCAGTAGAAATAGGCGTCCGCCTTGTGGATCAGGTCGGCGATCTGCTTCACTTCCCGCTCGAACAGCCCGCAGGTGTTCGGGTTGGTCAGCATGATGCCGGCAATGTTGCCCTCATGCTCGGCGATGGTCTTTTTCAAGGCGTCCAGATCGACGGTGCCGTCGTCCTTGGCATCGATGTTGACCACCTTGTAGCCGAGCAGCGCTGCGGTCGCCGGATTTGTGCCATGTGCACTTTCAGGCACCAGCACGATCTTCGGATCGCGGCCGTTGGCCGTGTGGGCTGCCTTGATCGCCATCATGCCGCAGAGCTCACCATGGGCACCGGCTTTCGGGCTCATGGCAACGGCGGTCATGTGGGTGGAGACGAGCAGCCAATGGGCCAGTTCGTCGATCAGCTCCAGCGCGCCCGGAACCGAGGACACCGGCTGCAGCGGATGGATGTCTCCGAAGCCCGGAAGACGGGCCATCTTCTCGTTAAGGCGCGGATTGTGCTTCATGGTGCACGAGCCGAGCGGATAGAGGCCGCTGTCGATGGCGTAGTTGTTGCGCGACAGACGCACATAATGGCGCATGGCTTCCGGCTCGGCGAGGCCCGGCAGACCGATCTCGGCCGTCCGTCTGAAGCTGCCGAGTTCGAATTCCGCACCTTCGTCCTCGTCGAGATCGACGCCGGTGGTTTCCAGCGAGCCGAATTCGAAGATCAGCGGCTCTTCCATGTCGAGACCGCGGTTGCCGGTGAAGGTCTTGGGGCGGAAGCTGTCGCCCGCCTCGCCCGCTGCGGTGGGGCGTCCCTGGGTGTTCATGCTCATGCCAGCACCTCCTTCAGCGCTTCTGCAAAGGCCGCGCGGTCTTCATCCGAGTTGACCTCGGTCGAGGCGACGACCAGAAGGTTCGCAAGATCCTTGTTGCCCGGCTCCAGCCGTGAGACCGGCAGTCCGGCGAGAATGCCGCGCTCGGCCAGCTGCTCGACAACGTCGGCCGCGACCTTCGGCAGGGCGATTGTGAATTCGTTGAAATAGGCCGAGTTCAGCACCTCGACGCCGTGAACGCCGGAAAGCAGCTTCTTGAGCTTCACCGCATTGGCGTGGTTGATGCGGGCGAGCTTGGTCAGCCCCGCCTGCCCGAGCAGCGACATGTGAATGGTGAAGGCAAGGCAGCAAAGGCCCGAATTGGTGCAGATGTTCGACGTCGCCTTGTCGCGGCGGATGTGCTGCTCACGGGTGGAAAGTGTCAGCACGAAGCCGCGCTTGCCTTCCGCGTCGACCGTCTCGCCGCAAAGCCGGCCCGGCATCTGGCGGACATATTGCTGGCGGGTGGCAAAGAGGCCCACGTATGGCCCGCCAAAATTGAGGCCGTTGCCGATGGACTGGCCTTCGCCGACGACGATATCGGCGCCCTGCGTTCCGGGCGGCTCGATCAGTCCAAGCGAGACCACTTCGGTGAAAACGGCAATCAGCAGCGCCTTGTGCTGGTGTGCCTTCTCGGCGATCGGCTTCAGGTCGATCAACTGGCCGTAGAAGGACGGCGACTGCACGACAACGCAGGAGGTCTCGTCGTCGATCTGGGACAGGATGTCCTCGGTTCCGGTCGGGTCCGCCGGCAGGCTGACGACCTTGTCGCCGGCCATTTCGGACAGGCCCTCGACAACGGCGCGGTATTGCGGATGCAGGCCGCCGGAAAGCACCGCCTTGTTGCGGCGGGTGACGCGATGCGCCATCAGCACGGCCTCGCCGGTGCCGGTGGAGCCGTCATACATGGAGGCGTTGGCGACATCCATGGCGGTGAGGCGCGCGACCTGGGTCTGGAACTCGAACAGGTACTGCAGCGTACCCTGCGTGATTTCCGGCTGATAGGGCGTATAGGAGGTCAGGAACTCCGAACGCTGGATCAGGTGATCGACCGTCGCCGGCACATGGTGCTTGTAGGCCCCTGCGCCGACGAAAAACGGCACGGAGCCGGCGGAAACGTTCTTTGCGGCCATGGCGGAGAGCTTGCGCTCCACCTGCATTTCGCTGGCGCGTTTGGGAAGGTCCAGAAGGCCCTTCAGGCGGATGTCTTCGGGAATGTCGGCGAAGAGTTCGTCGACGGATTTAACGCCGATCCGTGCGAGCATGTCGCCGCGGTCGGTGTCGTTCAAAGGCAGGTAGCGCATCAGGCAGCTCCCAAGGGTTTGACTGGCTCACGAACGTTTTCCGGTTAATCCGTTGTCATCCCGGCCAAGCGAAGCGCTGAGCCGGGACCCACTCGTTCGCAGAGCGGTTCAATTGGTCCGGACCGGGCGGCATGTCATGAACATTTCGCGTGCCGTCACAGCCGGTTGATGGGCGAGTAGGCCCCGGATCTGCGCTGCGCTTCGTCCGGGGTGACACGGAGGCCTGGTCCTCTACTCACACAGAATTTCACGATGCGACGAGGCGGAACGGTTCGGGTTCCACCACGATCTCGCAATTGACCGAATTGGCGATGAAGCAGACGTCATGCGCCTTTTGATGCAGGTCGGTCAGCCAGGTCGGATCCGGCTCCTCGTCCGCGACCAGCGTGACCTCGGGTTTCAGGACGACCTTGGTGATCGCCATCTTGCCCCGCCCGACACGGCTGAGTTCGCCATGGGCGTTGTCGCCGTAGCTGGCCACATTGAAATTCGCCCGCCTTGCCAGGTCCAGGAAGGACATCATGTGGCAGGAGGAAAGCGCGGCGACGAAAGCCTCTTCCGGATCCACGGCGGCTTCGACGGAGTATGGCAGGGGGACCACTGTCGGCGAAGAACTTGCCGGGATTTCCAGTCCGCCGTCAAAGCGCCAGATATGCCCGCGGGAATAGGCATTGCCGGTGTAGTCGCCGTCGCAGGCCCATTCGATCCGTGCCGTGTAGTAGTGCCCCGCCATGAATCAAAGCGTCTCCACGTAGGCCTTGTAGGCCGCTTCGTCCATCAGGGCGCTCAGCTGGTCCGCGTTGCCGACCTTCATCTTCAGGAACCAGGCGGCGCCTTCCGGATCCTCGTTGACCTTGGCCGGCTCATCCGTCAGCGCGTCGTTGGCCTCGACGACTTCACCGTCGATCGGGGCATAGACTTCGCTGGCGGCCTTGACCGATTCCACCACCGCTGCCTCGTCGCCCTGGGAGAGCGCGCGGCCGGTTTCCGGCAGTTCGACATAGACGACGTCGCCGAGCTGCTCCTGAGCGTAGGAGGTGATGCCGATGGTGGCGACATCGCCGTCAACGGAAATCCACTCGTGATCCTTGGAATAATAGGTTGTCATGTTGTTCGCATCCGATCTCTGGAAAGGCTTAAGGCTTGGGTTTGCGGTAATAGCGGTTGGGGACGAAAGGCATGTCCGCCACGGTGGCGGGAAGACGCTTGCCCCGGACGATCAGTTCGAGCGCGGTACCGATTTCAGCATGGTCCGTCGGCACATAGCCCATGGCGATCGGCGCACCGACGGTCGGTGCGAAGCCGCCCGAGGTGACCGTGCCGACGACCGGCCCGTCGGGAAGGGCGATCTCGGCGCCCTCGCGGGCCGGGGCCTTGCCGTCGAGACGAAGGCCCACCCGGACGCGGCCCGGGCCGTCCTTCAATTCGCCCTGGATACGCTCCGCGCCCGGAAAGCCGCCTTCTTCGCGCCGGCGCTTCTGCATGCAGAAGGTAATCGCCCCCTCGACCGGAGAGGTCATCTCGTCGATGTCGTGGCCATAAAGGCAAAGCCCTGCTTCAAGGCGCAGGCTGTCGCGGGCACCAAGGCCGATCGGCTCCACCCGGTCGTCGGCAAGAAGCGCCCGGGCGATTACCTCCGCGGCGCCGGCCGGTACGGACATTTCCACCCCGTCCTCACCGGTATAGCCGGCGCGGGCGATGTGGCAGGCGATGCCGTCGAATTCCATCGGCGCAGCGGACATGAAGTCGAGCTCGGCGGCCCGCGGCGCATGGGCGGCAACGGCCGCGACAGCTTCCGGTCCCTGGACCGCGATCAGCGCCCGGTCGTCGAAGACTTCCAGGCGGACATTTTCCGGCAGCCGCTCGCGCAGATGGGCGTAGTCGACATCCTTGCGGGCGGCATTGACCACCAGCATCAGCTTGCCGTCGTCGGCCGTGGAAACGGGCCGTGTGACCATCAGGTCGTCAATGATGCCGCCTTCGTCGTTGAGCAGCACCGTGTAGCGCTGGCGGCCATAGCCGAGTTCAACGAAATTGGACGGGGTAAGCGCTTCTAGCGCCCGAGCCGTGGTCGCGTGGTCGGGACCGACCAGCATCGCCTGGCCCATATGCGAAACGTCGAAAAGGCCGGCCCTTGTTCGGGTGTGCTGGTGCTCGGCCATGATCCCCGCCTTGTATTGCACGGGCATCGAATATCCGGCGAAAGGCACCATGCGGGCACCCAGCTCCACATGCAGGTCGTGAAGAGGCGTTTGTTTCAGATCTTCGTCTGCAACGGCGTCCGCCATGAACGGTCCTCGTATTCGGGGTTGCGCAGTCCCGCACCGTTCCACCCGGATCCGGCCCGTCTGCACCCCCTCTGTCCGAGTACCTGAGAGATTTCCCGAAAGGGCCTTGCGGCACCCTGCGGTTACTCCTTCGGTGAGCAGTCCGCGTGTCCTCTTGCGGAGCACTGCTTTCCAGAGCGTTGCTGTCCATGCGGTCCTTTTGCCTGAGAGTTTCCGGGGCGGTTGCTCCTTCGGCGCCGGGATCTTCTCACCCGGCCTCTCCCGCATGAACTTGGGCGTGTCGCCACGCCAACCAGGGGACGACCCTGATTGGGGCGGGATTGTGCGAGGCGGACATAGTCTTGTCAATATGCGACATGCCGACCCGGCAAATTTGCCGGTGCACAATCACCGTCCCTGAAAATCTCAGCGGCGGCCCTCGTCGAAACCGAAGACGATCTTCACGCTTTCGTTCGGGTCGACCGTGAATTTCTGTTCGATCAGGGTCCAGGTTTCGGCAGGAGAATCGGCTCCGAGCGTCACCGGCACCTTGAGGATTTCGGATTTCAACGGCTTCGTCTCGCCGCCCGCCACGATGGCAACGCGCAGCGGCAGCACCACCTCGCCGCCTTTCCAGGCCGGCCCGGAGGTCACTTCCCCGGAGAAGCCGAGTTTCATGCGCCGGCTGCCGTCGGGCTCCTGCGTGCAGGTATTGGCCCAGTCCTCGATGGTCGCCTGATAGAGCAGCCCCTGCGGGTCGTCTTCCTGGCCGCGGACGAACTTGCGGATCAGATAGGTGTTCGACTGCAGCTGCATCGGCGGACAAGGCACGGGCGGGGCGAAGGTTTCCGGCGAAATTTCTCTCGGTTGCTGGCCCGCGGAAATCACCTTGCCGGCCATGTCGCCGGTGCCGCATCCGCTGACGACCGCCGCGCAAAGCCCTGCCGCCAGGATCGACTTGAGGCTGCTGCCGGTTACCGATTGAAACGCACTGATCATCGTCTACCTATCTGACTGCATCGCAACTTGGCGCAGCTTCTTATCAGCTTCCCCAATCCTTGGCGAGGCTTGTCGCGTGAAATGCTTCACCCGGCCTCGGGGTCTGCGTGGCCTAAATGGTGCGCACTTCACCGCACCTCCCTTGACAGGGCAGACCCGCAAGCCCTTATTGCGCGCAGAAAGCTTTGCCGAAAGGGCACCATGACCGAGAGCAGACAGCAAAAACCACCGCTTGCCATTCAATTGTGCGCGCCGCGCGGCTTCTGCGCCGGCGTCGACCGTGCGATCCAGATTGTGGAACTGGCGCTGCAGAAATACGGCAGCCCGGTCTATGTCCGCCACGAGATCGTGCACAACAAATTCGTGGTCGACGGACTGAAGGCCAAAGGCGCGGTGTTCGTGGAAGAGCTTGAGGAAATTCCGGCGGGCGACACGGACCGGCCGGTGATCTTCTCCGCCCACGGCGTGCCGAAATCCGTGCCCCAGGATGCGCAGACCCGCAACATGTTCTACCTGGACGCCACCTGCCCCCTCGTGTCCAAGGTGCACAAGGAAGCGGAAATCCATTTCCGCCGCGATCGGGAAATCCTGCTGATCGGCCATGCCGGCCACCCGGAAGTGATCGGTACAATGGGACAGCTGCCGGAAGGTACGGTCACCCTGATCGAGACGGAGGCCGACGCAAGGGCCTTCACGCCCAGGTCGGACCGGCAGCTTGCCTATATCACGCAGACCACCCTGTCGGTGGACGACACCGCCGGCATCGTTGCCGTGCTGCAGGAGCGGTTCCCGGAAATCGCTGCCCCGCACAAGGAAGACATCTGCTACGCCACCACCAACCGCCAGGAAGCGGTCAAGCATGTTGCGCCGAAGGTGGACGCGATGATCGTGGTCGGTGCGCCGAATTCGTCCAATTCGCAGCGCCTGCGCGAAGTCGCCGAACGTGCCGGCTGCCGGACCGCGGTGCTGATCCAGCGCGCAAGCGACATCAGGTGGCAGGATTTCGAAGGTATCGCCTCGCTCGGCCTGACCGCTGGTGCATCGGCGCCCGAGACTCTGGTAGAGGAAATCATCGAGGCCTTTTCCGGCCGCTTCGACGTCACGGTGGAAACCGTGCGGACCGCCGAAGAGACGATTTCCTTCAACCTGCCGCGGGAGTTGCGCGAGCTGATCGCTCCCTCCCAGGCGGCCAGCGGATAAAGACATGGCTGTTTATACGGAAGTGACCGATGAAGAACTCGACGCCTTCATCGGAGGCTACGATGTCGGGCGCCTACTCTCCTTCAAGGGCATTGCCGAAGGCGTCGAGAACAGCAATTTCCTCGTCCATACCGACAAGGCCTCGTTCATCCTGACGCTTTACGAGAAGCGGGTGAACCCTGACGACCTGCCCTATTTTCTCAACCTTCTGCAGCACCTGGCCGCGAAAGGCCTTTCCTGCCCGACGCCGGTCGCCTCGAAGGACGGCAAGCTGCTGGGCACACTCGCCGGCAGGCCGGCGGCGCTCGTCACCTTTCTGGAAGGCATGTGGGTGAAGCGGCCGCGTGCCGACCATTGCGCCGAACTTGGCCGCGCCATGGCAGAACTTCACATCGACGGCAGCGACTATGACGGCTTCCGCAGGAACGCGCTCGATGTCAGTGGCTGGCGGCCGCTCTTCGATCAATGCGGTGCGCGCAGCGACACCGTCCATCCCGGGCTTCGCGACGAGATCGCCCGCGAGCTCGATCACCTGGAGAGGAACTGGCCCGGCGGACTGCCGAGCGGCGTCATCCATGCCGATCTCTTTCCGGACAACGTCTTTTTCCTGCGCAACGAATTGTCCGGGCTGATCGACTTCTATTTCGCCTGCAACGATGCCTTTGCCTACGACATCGCCATCTGCCTCAACGCCTGGTGCTTCGAGCAGGACATCTCCTTCAACGTGACCAAGGCGAAGGCCCTGCTCAAGGGCTACACGGCGGTTCGGCCGTTGAACGCAGCGGAACTGGACGCCCTGCCGACACTCTGCCGCGGGGCGGCGCTGAGGTTCCTGCTGACCCGGCTCTACGACTGGCTGAGCGTGCCGGAGGGCGCGCTGGTGACGCCGAAGGATCCGATGGAGTATCTCAAGAAACTCCGCTTCCACCAGAGCATCGACAGCGCCGAAGCCTATGGGCTGGTGCGATGACGGAGGCGAACCGCGTAACGATCTATACCGATGGCGCCTGTTCGGGAAACCCCGGGCCCGGCGGCTGGGGCGCGATCCTGCGTTTCGGCGCGCACGAAAAGGAGCTTTCCGGCGGCGAAGCGCAAACCACCAACAACCGCATGGAGCTGACAGCGGCCATAGAGGCGCTGAACGCGCTCAAACGTCCCTGCGCAGTCGACCTTTACACCGACAGCACTTATGTGCGCAGCGGCATCAAGGAATGGATGTTCGGCTGGAAACGCAGGGACTGGCGCACCGCCGACAACAAGCCGGTGAAGAATGCGGACCTCTGGCAGGCTCTTGACGCGGCAAGAGACCGCCACGACGTCACCTGGCACTGGGTCAAGGGCCATGCGGGCCATCCGGACAACGAACGCGCCGATGAACTGGCGCGGAGCGGAATGGCACCTTATAAGGGCGTCAGATAAGCACACGGCAGCTGCTTGACTGCAGAGGATTTTGCGTGAGACTTTTCTTCTGGTCCGGTTCGTCGACACGGCGCCTCATGGTCCCCGACATGGCCGGCACCGTGCTGATCGTCGCCAATCCGACGTCAGGCGGCTACAAGGCCGAATTTCTCGACGAGGTGCGCAAGTGCCTGGAGGATATCGGCTGCCGCACTGAGATCCGTCTAACAACCCACGCGGGCGAGATCGGCACCATCTGTTCCGACCCGACCCTGCCCGTGCAGACCCTGGTCGTGGCCGGAGGCGACGGCAGCGTCAACGAGGCACTGACCGGTTTCCTGAACCACCCTGCCCCGCCGCAGCTGGCCGTGATCCCCTTCGGCACCGCCAACGTTCTGGCGCTGGAACTGGGCCTGCCGCGCACACCGCGCGCGATTGCCCGCATGATCCGATCCGGCAAGACGCGGCAACTCCATTATGGCCTCGCCAACGGCCGTCCGTTCGTGCTGATGGCCTCGGCCGGCTTCGATGCGGAAGTGGTTCACGCCGTGCCGCTGGCGCTTAAACGGCGCCTTGGCAAGCTCGCCTATGTCATCACGGCGCTGAAGGCCGGCTTCGGCCGCAAGGGAGCTTCCCTAACGGTAACCCTGGACGGGACGACACAAGTTTGCGGCAAACTGGCCGTTGCCAGCAATGCCAGCCACTATGGCGGTCCCTTCGTGATCTGCCCGGGCGGCGCAACCGATCCCGGCCTTTATATGCTTGTGCTGGAACGGGACGATCCCTGGTCGTCCTTCTGCTACGGCATCGCGCTGATGATGGGACGCATCCACAAGGCGCGCGGCGCCCTCGTCAAACCCTTCACCTCGGCCACCATCGCCGCGGCCGGACCCGTTGCCGCTCAGATCGACGGCGATCCATTCGGCGCAACGCCGCTGGAAATCATGCAGACGGACCGCACCGTGCCGGTGCTGGTGCCATAGGGGCGGGATCTAGGTTCTGGTCAGGAATTAAGGATTACCTGATCAGAACCTAGGCCGTCTCTGCCTCCGCCGGCATCTTGCGCAGGATCTTGGTGGCTTCCGACGCCGACATCGCCTCGCCGAAGTAGAACCCTTGTGCGTATTCGCAGCCGAGTTGATAAAGCTCGAGCGCGTCGTTCTCGCTCTCCGCCCCTTCCGCGACCACCGACATGCCGAGATCGTGACCCATGGCGACGATGGTCCTCAACAGCACCGGCCGGGCAGACGACCCGTTCGGCTTCACGAAGGACTGATCGATCTTGATCGTGTCGAAGGGGAAGCGCTGCAGGTAGGAAAGCGAGGAATGGCCGGTGCCGAAGTCGTCCAGCGACAGGCCGGCGCCGAGACCGCGCAGGCGCTCCAGCACCTTGGCGGAATATTCCGGGTTGGACATGACGAGCGATTCCGTCAGTTCCAGCTTCAGGGTGCCCGGCTCCAATGACGTGCGCGAGAGGACGGCCTTCACGTCGTTGATGAGATCCTGCTTCAAGAGCTGGCGCGAGGAGAGGTTGACGGAGGTAAAGAGCGGTTGCTGCATCGGGAATTCCCGCTGCCAGAAGGCCAGTTGCTGGGCCCCCTTGTCGAGCATGTACATGCCAAGCTCGTTGATTAGGCCGGACTGCTCGGCAACCGGAATGAATTCCGACGGCGAAATCTTGCCGCGCCTTGCATGGTTCCAGCGCGCCAGAACCTCGAAGCCCGCAACGGACTGATCTTCGAGACGGATGATCGGCTGGAAGAAGACGCCAAGGGTCTCCTTCCTGATCGCTTCGCGCAGATCCGCTTCCAGGTCGACGATGTTCTTGTCGAGGGGTCTGAGGATCGGCCGGAAGACCTCCTGGCGGTCGCCGCCGAGGCGCTTGGCGTGGTTGAGAGCGATCTCCGCGTTGGTCACCATGTCTTCGACAGCCTGCTTGCCGCCTTCGAAGAAGGCGATGCCGACGGAGCAGGTGAGGAAGATCTCGCGGTCGCCGAAGGTGATCGGAGCGCGCACGGCCTTGCGCAGGGAGTCGGCGAGAGCAACGATCCGGTCCGGTTCCTGTTCGGAAAGCAGCACCAGCCCGTATTGGTCGCCGGAGAGGCGGCCGAGCGTATCCTGCTGGCCGATCAGCCGGCCGAGACGGCGCGCGACCGTCAGGAGAATGCTGTCGCCGGCGGAAAGGCCGATGCTGTCGTTGACCTGCTTGAAGCGGTCGAGATTGATAACCAGCAGGGTCGGCTTGGAAGTTTCCTCCGCCCGGGAGCGGACAACGCTGGTGCGCAGGCGGTCAACGAAGAGCTCGCGGTTCGGCAGGCCCGTCAGGTTGTCGTGCACGGCATCGTGCAGCAGGCGCTCTTCGGCCGTGCGTTCCTCCGTGACGTCAAGCAACGTGCCGACGCAGCGGATGACCTCGCCGTCGGAACCGATGATCGGCCGGGCACGCAGGCGGAACCAGCGAAAATGGCCGTCTTCCGAGCGCAGGCGGAAGGTCTGGACCACCTTGCCGCGGCGCAGGTCTATAACGGCGTCGAGGGTCGCCCGGAAGCGGTCGCGATCCTGCGGATGCAGCACCTCCAGCCAGTCGCGCGCCGGCCCTTCCAGGGTGCCGCGCCTCAGATTGAGCAGGTCCTCGACCTCGTTGCCGGTGTATATGCGGTCGCGGTCGATGTCCCAGTCCCAGATGATGTCACCGGCGCCCGTCAGCGCCAGCGCCTTGCGCTCGATGTCGGAAATGAGCCCCTGGGCGATGGCACCGCCGGCAAAGGCGTGCTGCATCACCGTGAAGCCGATCAGGAGCACGATCAGGACGAGGCCGCCACCGAGCGCCGGCTGGACAATGTCGTTGGCCAGGTAACCGGTAACCGTCATCCCCGCGCCTATCAGCCATGCCATCAACAGGCACCAGGTCGGTATCAGCAGGATGGCGCGGTCGTAATGCTGGAAGGCGAGGACTGCGATCGTGACGAAGCCGAGAACGCCGATGACGGCCAGCGCAAGCCGGGCGATGCCGGCGGCGATGGACGGATCCCAGACGGCGACGCCGAGGAGACCCAGAATGAGGATCAGCGTCGTCAGCGCCAGATGGGAATAATGGATATTCCAGCGGTTGAGGTTGAGATAGGCATAGAGAAAGATGATCAGGCTGGCCGCCAGCATCACTTCCGCGCAGGCGCGTGCCAGCTGGCTGCCGCCGCCCTCCAGATTGAACACCATGCCCCAGAAGCCGAAGTCGATGCACAGATACGCCAGCACCGACCAGGCAAGCGCTGCGGTCGCCGGGAACATCACCGTTCCCTTGACCACGAACAGGATGGTCAGGAACAGCGCCAGAAGACCGGAAATGCCGAGGATGATGCCGCGGTAGAGCGTATAGGCGTTGACGGTTTCCTCGTAGACGTCCGGCTCCCAGATGCGGATCTCCGGCAGGTTGGGTGTCGTCAGCTCGGCCACGAAGGTAACGATGGAGCCCGGGTCCAGCGTCACGAGGAAGACATCGGCCTCCAGGCTTTTCTGGCGCTCCGGTGCGATGCCCTGGCTCGGCGTGATCGTGGCGATGCGCGAGGAGCCGAGATCCGGCCAGAACAGGTCCGATCCCACCAGCTTGTAGTTGGGCGCCACGATCAGCCTGTCGATCTGGTCGTCGCTGGTATTGGCCAGCGCGAAGACAGCCCAGTTGGTGTTGCTTCCGTCGCGCGAAGGCACCTCGATGCGGCGGACGATGCCGTCCGCGCCGGGGGCGGTCGACACCTGCAGCCGGATGCCGGCATCGCGGTGAAGATCGACGGAACCGGTGATATCGAGCGCCTCGATATCAATCGGCACGGGGATCGGCTCCAGCGCGTGCGCGGGCAAGGCGGCAAGCAACGTGGCTATCAGAGACAGAGCAAGGACAAGCTTTCGAAACACGTTGCCGATCAGATCCGGTATCAAGTTCGACATGGGGCGAAGAAGTACCGGTTTGAAGCGCATGTCACAAGAATTCTTTCAAGATGCCCTCGACGCTCGGAGCCACTTTTTCGGGTCGTGACGCATGGTCTTCCGCCAAACAGGCAAAAAGCAGGTGGTCCTGCCAGGAGCCGTTGATCAACAGATAGTTGCGTGCATAGCCCTCCCGGTGGAAACCGGCGTTTTCGAGCAGACGAATGGACGGCATGTTTGTTGGCAGACAGGCCGCTTCAATGCGATGGAGGTTCAAAACGTCGAAACAAAACGGCAAGATCATGGCGACCGCGGAGGACATGTGCCCTTTTCCCGCGTGCCGTTCTCCCATCCAGTAGCCTAGCGTCGCGGTCTGACTGACGCCCCTGCGGATGTTGCTGATCGTCAGGCCGCCGAGAATCTCGTTGTTGCGGGCCCTGAAGAGCAGAAAGGACAGGCTGCGGCCCTCCTTCCGATCCTTGGAATACCGGCGCAGCCGCCGGCGGAAACCGGTCTTGGTCAGGTCATCGGAAGGCCATAGCGGCTCCCACGGTTTCAGGAAGGCGCGGCTTTCCCCGCGCAGTGCCGCCCATGGCTTGAAGTCATACATGATCGGCGGGCGCAGGTAATACCCCCCCGCCTCGATCAGCAACTCGGCGTCAGCTGATGCTCCCGGACGTAGCAGCGCCATGCCCCGATCTCCGCCTTTGTCTTCACGCCTTACATCGATGCCGCCCGCAGAACCGGGCTCTGCTGCAGCCTGCCCGCAAGCTCCTGTGCGGTCATGATCCCATCGACGGGGCCGATCGCGGTGAGTGTCGGCACGGTTCCGACAAAGGTCTCGTGGGCAACCCGGCGGATTTCGGCGGCGGTGACGGCCTCGATCTTGGAGGAAATCTCGTCCGGGTCCAGCACCCGTCCATGCACCAGGATCTGACGGGCGATCTGGCCGGCACGCGCCGCCGGGCTTTCCAGCGCCATCATCAGGCCGGCGCGGATCTGCGCCCGCGAGCGGGCGACTTCTTCCTCGGTGACGGTCTGCGTCGCCGCGATCAGCTCGTCGACGATCATCGGCATCAGGGCGCCGAGATCCTCCTGGCTGGTGGCTGCGTGCACGCCGAAGAGGCCGGTGTCCGAAAAGGCCCAGTGGAAGCTGTAGATGGCATAGCAGAGCCCGTGCTTTTCCCGGATCTCCTGGAAGAGGCGCGAGGACATGCCGCCGCCGAGGACGGAGGCGAGGATCTGGATGGTGTAATAGTCATCCGACTTGTAGGGCCGTCCCTCGAAACCGATCAGGACCTGCGCTTCCTGCAGATCCTTGGGGCGCAGGGTCTCCCCGCCCCGGTAGCGGGCTTCGGACTCAGGAGCCGCGGGCTCGGAATTGAAGCTGCCGAATTTCTCCCGCGCCAGCGCGACCAGTGCATCGTGATCGACGGCACCGGCAGCCGCCAGCACCATGTCCGGGGCCCGGTAGCGGTCGGAGAGATAGGCATTCAGGGCATCGCGGTTGAACCCGCGCACCGTGTCGGGCGTGCCGAGGATCGGCCGGCCGATCGCCTGATCCGGCCAGGCGGTTTCCTGGAAAAGATCAAAGGCCTGATCGTCGGGGGAATCGTTGGCTGCGCCGATTTCCTGAAGGATCACGTGCTGCTCGCGCACCAGCTCCTGCGCATCGAAAGTCGAGTTCTGCAGGATATCGGCAAGGATATCCACGGCGAGCGGCATGTCCTCGGCGAGGATACGCGCGTAATAATTGGTGTGCTCGATACTGGTGGAGGCATTGAGTTCGCCGCCGACCGCCTCGATTTCCTCCGCAATGCCGCGCGCCGTGCGGGTGTCGGTGCCCTTGAAGGCCATGTGTTCCAGAAGATGGGTAATGCCGTTCTGGTGCACATTTTCCGCCCGCGAACCCGTTCGCACCCAAACGCCGAGGGCGGCGGTTTTCAGGTGTGGCATCTGGTCGGTGACGACGGTCATCCCGTTGTCGAGAACTGTTGTCTGTACTTTCATATAGTCATACCCCGGCAGTGACGGCCCGGGCGTGTTCTTCGACGAAGCGCTCCACCACCCGTTGATCGGCCGCCAGAACCTGCTGGCGCTCCTCCGCAGTCATCATTTCTTGCAGGTTCTCCGGCAGTTCGGGCCGGATGCCGGATGCTTTTTCCACCGCGTCCGGGAACTTGGCCGGATGGGCCGTGCCGAGCACCACCATCGGCGCGGACGCCGTTTCGTGCGCCCTTGCCACATGCACGCCGATCGCGGTGTGCGGGTCCAGCAGATAACCCGCCTCCTTCCAGACATCGGCGATCGTCGCGGCGGTTTCCTCTTCGTCACAGCGGCCGGCGCCGAAGACGGCGCGCATCTCGCTGAGCGGACCGTCCTCGATGGTGAAGCTGCCCGACTGGGACAGCTGGTTCATCATGCGGCGCACGGCTTCGCCGTCCCGGCCGCAGACCTCCGCCAGAAGGCGCTCGAAATTGGAGGAGACCTGGATGTCCATGGATGGCGAGATCGTCGGCATCACGCCGCGCTTTTCATAGCGGCCGGTCTCCAGCGTGCGCGCCAGAATGTCGTTGACATTGGTTGCCACAACCAGCTTCTCGACCGGCAGGCCCATCTTCATCGCGGCATAGCCGGCAAAGATGTCGCCGAAATTGCCGGTTGGCACCGTGAAGGCGATCTTGCGGTGCGGCGCGCCGAGAGCTGCGCCGGCAACGAAATAATAGACGATCTGGGCCAGGATGCGCGCCCAGTTGATGGAATTGACGCCTGAAAGCGCCACCCGGTCGCGGAAGGCAAAGTTGTTGAACATGCCTTTGACGATGGCCTGGCAGTCGTCGAAATTGCCGGTAAGCGCGAGGGCATGGACGTTCTCTTCCGTCGGCGTCGTCATCTGGCGGCGCTGCACGGAGGACACGCGCCCGTCCGGGAAGAGGATGAAGATATCGGTGCGATCGCGGCCGCGGAATGCCTCGATGGCGGCGCCGCCCGTATCGCCGGAAGTGGCGCCGACGATGGTGGCGCGCAGCCCGCGTTCGGTCAGGACATAGTCCATCATCCGACCGAGCAGCTGCATGGCAACGTCCTTGAACGCCAGCGTCGGCCCGTGGAAGAGTTCCAGGATGAAGGTGTTGGGGCCGGTCTGCACCAGCGGCGTGACGGCCGGATGGCGGAAACTGCCATAGGCATCCGCGATCATTGCCTTCAGGACGTCGACCGGGATGGCATCGCCGATGAAGGGCGAAACGACTTCGAAGGCGACGTCCTCGTAGGACTTGCCGGCAAAGGAAGCGATGGTCTCTTTGTCGAATTGCGGCCAGGTTTCGGGAAGGTAGAGACCGCCGTCGCGGGCAAGCCCCTGAAGCAGGACATCGGAGAATTCCAGGACTGGTGCCTCACCACGCGTACTGATGTATTTCACCGCGCAATTTCCCTTTTGTTTTGCTTTGTAGCGGGACGCGCCTCGTCCCCTGCCCGCTCCGCCAGACGTTCAGGTTACTTGAATTCCGGCGGATTTGAAACAAACCATGCCACCCTTGCGACTTACGCGCCATATCATTCAAGCGCAAGTCGCTTTTGGCTAAAATGATGACCGTGAGGTGACAGGTCTGCCTGCGGCGGCGCCGGCACGAACCGCGTCAGGCGTGGCCCGCATCGGAATAAAGCATGGCCGGATCAATGCCGAGGCTGGCGAGAGCCCGATGCCATTTACGCTCGGAATCGCCGTCGAACAGAATGTCGGGATCGGCCGGAGCGGTCAGCCAGCCATTGGCCTGAATCTCGTTTTCCAGCTGCCCGGGCGCCCAACCGGCATAGCCGAGCGCCAGCATCGCCTGAGAGGGGCCCGCGCCCAATGCCAGCGCCCGCAGGATCTCCAGCGTTGCCGTGAGGCAGATGCCGTTGTCGATCGTCAGCGTCGACTGATTGAGCATGAAATCGTCGCTGTGAAGCACGAAGCCGCGCTCCACCTCCACCGGACCGCCCTTGTAGACATGCATGCCGCGCACTTTCGGCGGCAACCGGATCGCGCTGTCGTCGTTGACGATGTCGAGCTGTATCAGCAACTCTTCCAATGAGAGGTGACGGGCAACCTGGTTGACCACAAGGCCCATGGCGCCCTGTTCGGAATGGGAGCACAGGTAAATCACGGAGTGTTCGAACCGGCTGTCTGCCATGCTCGGCATTGCAATCAGAAACTGCCCTTCAAGGGACTCTGTTGCTGCGGTTCCGGCCATGCGTACCTCTTTTCGTGTTGGCGCCCTCTGCCATGAGCAAAGCATAGCTCCTTTGGCAGGCTTTGTTAATGCGTCTTCGCGCTGCCGCCCAACCTTGCGGCTCACGCTTCCGTCACAACGATATGACCCCGACCGGCTATCGTGGCCGGTGACGCTTGCGCGAAACTCGTGTAGCACTGACGCCATGAAACGCCTTTTTGCCGCCCTTGCCCTTTGCGCTCTTCTTGCCCCCCTCCCGGCCCATGCGGCCATGACCGGCTGGACCGAAGTCCAGGGCGGCGCAGTTCGTCTCATTGCCTCCGGACCGCTTCAGGACGGACGCTATCAGGCGGGGCTCGAGTTTCTGCTGGATCAGGGCTGGCATACCTACTGGCGGTATCCGGGCGAGGCCGGGCTTCCGCCGCAGATCGACGCCGCCGGCAGCGCCAACCTCAAGCAACTTGAGGTCCTCTACCCGGCGCCGGAACGCTATAGCGATGGCTTTACAACGTCGATCGTCTATCACGACGGTATCGTCCTGCCGTTGCTGGTCGATCCGGAAGACGCGGGGGCTCCCGTTTCCCTGACGATCGAGGTCTTCTTCGGGGTCTGCAAGGACATTTGCGTGCCGGGCGAAGCAACTCTGGCGCTGGAACTGCGCCCGGACGACAAGACGGACGACCTGGCCGCGACCCTGATCGCGAGAGATCTGGAGGCCGTGCCCCGGACCAGCGAGGAAACAGACCTGGCGATCCTCTCGGTCGCGCCCGCCGCCTCCGGCGAAGCGCTCACCATCGTGGCGAAGGCGCCGGAGGACGAGGAGCTTGACCTTATTGCCGCCGCACCGGAAGGCTCTTTCATCGGCCTGCCGAAACCGGCCGGAGCCGAGAACGGCGAAGCAGTCTGGGAACTGTCGACCAAGGGACTGAAAACCACCAAAACCGACACAGCGCTGCGGTTGGTCCTGAAGGCAGGCGGGCGGGCTGTCGAGCGTCTCGTGCCCATCGATCCGGACTGGGTGCAATAACCCGCCGCGCTCGAGCAAGGCGAACCGCTTTTGAAGGATTGTCCCTCGACGGGCGCTTCGCAACGCCTTATCTGTGGGCGGGCTGCAATCGGTTTGCAGCTGGGAATGCCAAAGAGTGTTGTCTATGACCCACCTTTGGCATCAGACAAGGGACATGCGCTATGACACTTCAGGTTGGGGATCGTCTTCCGGACGCCACTTTCAAAACCATGACTTCTGACGGCCCCGGCGAGATTTCGACCGGTGAGCTGACGGCCGGCAAGACCGTGGTGCTTTTCGGCGTCCCCGGCGCCTTCACGCCCACCTGCCACATGAACCACCTGCCCGGCTTCATCGAGCATGCCGAGACGCTGAAGAACAAGGGCGTCGATACGATCGCGGTGCTGTCGGTCAACGACGTCTTCGTGATGGATGCCTGGAAGAAGGCCTCCAATGCCGGCGACAGCATCACCTTCCTGTCCGACACCGCCGCCGATTTCGTAGAAGCGGCAGGACTCGGCCTCGGCCCGGCGCCGATCTTCGGTCACCTGCGCTCACAGCGCTTCGCCCTGATTGCCAAGGACGGCAAGATTACGTTCCTGGCCATTGAGGATGCCCCAGGCGAAGCGGTCAAATCCGGCGCCGCCGCCATTCTGGAAGCGCTCGGCTGAACGAAAAGACATTGCGAGAATACGAGAAGGGCCCGAAAGGGTCCTTCTGCGTTTTGACAAGTCCTCACATTTCCTTGCCTGAGAAGAGGCAAGCACGGTCCCGAAGGATCCTCACGCCTCGTGCTTTTTCCTCGGCCACAGAACGCTTGCGGCATAGGTCAGATAGACCCCAATCAGCGTTGCTGCGAGGCCGAACCAGGTCAGGGCATAGCCGAGGTGATCGTTCTTGAAACGGACGACGGTTTCCCCAGCCTGCGGCAGGCCTGAGGGCGGCGTGAACCCGGCATCGAGGTCGATGCTGTAGGGCGCCAGGTCCGCGGAGACGACACCAAGGATTTCGGCCATGGCGTCCGTATCGCGCGCGAACCAGATGCGGTCGTCCAGATCGGTATCCGGCGTCGTCCAGTTCGGCTTCTCGCTGAGCCGTAGCAAACCGGTCAGGCGCCAGTCTCCTTCCGGCGGTGCGACGGCAGCCGCGCGTCGTCCCGGGTCGAGGCCCTGAGGGAGGAAACCGCGGTTGACGAGCACCACCCAGCCGTCATCCGTCTCGAACGGCGCATAGACCATCAGGCCTGGACCGCCAACGGGACCGGCCTGATCGGTAAGAGCCGTGTAGTAGAAGACGGCCCCTTCAAGGAAACGGCCGGTCACGGCCACGTGCCGGTAGTCATCCTCGCTGCCGAGGCCCGCCCAGGCGGCAGGGCCGGGAGCCGCCACCGGCGGCGTGACTACATCGGCAGCCACCTTTTCGATCAGACGTTCCTTCCAGGCGAGCCGGTCCAGCTGCCAGAAGCCGAGATTGAGCAGCACTGCCAGCGCAACTGCCGCGGCGATTGTCGGAAGAAGCAGAACGCGGATGGATCTCATTTTGCCGTCGGGTGCTCCTGGACGGTTCATTGGCTGTCAGAGCCGTTTTCCAGACGGCCTTCCGCTGCCTTGTGGCGGAACTGCAGAGCAATCATCAAACCCTTGAGCGGCCGCAGCACGACACCGGCCAGAATGACGGTCAGCGGCAGCCACAACACCAGATGCACCCAGATCGGCGGCTGGAACGAGAGTTCGACGAAGAGCACAAGTCCGACGACGATGAAGCCGACGATCATGATCACGAAAACGGCAGGTCCGTCACCCGCATCGGCGAAGGAATAGTCCAGACCACAGTTCATGCACGATTTCCTGACGCTCAGAAAGCCGTCGAACAGATGTCCCTGGCCGCAGCGCGGGCACTTGCCGGCAAGACCCGAGGAGACCGGATTGACCTGAGGAAAATGCGCCTTGTCTTCCATACCGAGCCTCTTGCGGTGATGCTAAAGAAAAACGCCCGGTCCGAAAGCCGGACCGGGCGTTTCTGTGTCTCGTGTTACGCCCTTAGTGAGCGGCCGGTGTGCCTGCGCCCCAGATGTAGATGGAGACGAACAGGAACAACCAGACGACGTCGACGAAGTGCCAGTACCATGCGGCGGCTTCGAAGCCGAAGTGCTTTTCGGTCGTGAAGTGGCCGGCGAGCGCACGCCCCAGGCAGACTGCCAGGAAGATGGTGCCGACGATCACATGGAAGCCGTGGAAACCGGTGGCCATGAAGAAGGTGGCACCGTAGATGTTGCCGCCGAAGGAGAAGGCTGCGTGGCCATATTCGTAGGCCTGGCAGATGGTGAACAGCACGCCGAGGATCACCGTCAGGGTGAGGCCCCACTTCAGGCCGTCACGGTCGTTGTGCAGCAAGGCATGGTGCGCCCAGGTGACGGTCGTGCCGGAGCACAGCAGGATCAGCGTGTTGAGCAGCGGCAGGTGCCAGGGATCGAAGGTCTCGATGCCGACCGGTGGCCATTGACCGCCGGTTGCCTCGACGCGGGCAAACTGGATGGCCTCGCCGGTGAAGAGAGAGGCATCGAAATAGGCCCAGAACCAGGCAACGAAGAACATCACTTCGGACGCGATGAACAGCAGCATGCCGTAACGCAGGTGCAGGGAGACGACCCGCGTGTGGTGGCCGGCATGCGACTCGCGCACGGTGTCGCGCCACCAGCCGTACATCACGTAGAGAACGATCAGCAGTCCGACCGCGAACAGGCCCCAGCCGGTGAGGTTGTATTCACCCAGCCAGCCGAAATAGAAGGTGAAGTCCTTGCCCTGCGCATATTTCATGAAACCGATTGCGCCAATGGCCATCAGGAACGCACCCACGGACGCGATGAACGGCCACGGACTCGGATCCACAAGGTGGTAATCGTGGTTATTGGTATGTGCCTCAGCCATCGGCAAGCTCCCCAAGGACAGTCATTTCGAGGTGCGGTAACCGCACCGATCACTCAAAGGTTCGTTTCAGGTCCGGCCTTTCCGGCCGTTGCTGCAACAGGACGTTCCGGTTCTTCTACCGGGAAGAAAGTATAGGACAAAGTGATTTCCTTCACCGATTTCAGTTCAGGATCCTTGTCCATCTCGGGATCGACGAAGAAGACAACCGGCATTTCAACGCTTTCGCCGCTCTCCAGCGCCTGCTCTGTAAAGCAGAAGCACTGCAGCTTGTTGAAATAGATGCCGGCGGTCGGCGGCGACACGTTGAAAGTCGACGTGCCGACGGTTTTCATCGTTCCCGTGTTTGTAGCCACGTAGTCGAGCTGGGCGGTCTCACCCATGCGCAGCGTCACGGTTCGCTGCACCGGCTTGAAGGCCCAGGGCAGCTGGTGACTGACGTTGCCGTCGAAGCGAATGGTGATCTTCCGGTCGATGATCACGCCGCTTTCGGCACTCGCCACCTGCGTCGTGCCGCCGAAACCGGTGACCCGGCAAAAAAGATCGTAGAGCGGCACGGCGGCAAAGGAAGCGCCGACCATGCAGACAAAGACACCGGCACAGATAACCGCGACCTTGCGGTTGCTGCGCGACTGGGCCTCGTTGTCTCGTACGTTGCTCACAATCTCTCCCTCAGAGCGGCCGGTCCATGATGCCCGGCCCCATCTTGATGATGGTAACTATATAGAACAGCAGCACCAGTGCAGCGAGGATGACCGCGATCGCGATCGAGCGCGACCGGCGCTTCTTCTTCTGCTCCTCGGTGAGCGTGATGCCCTTGTTGTCGTCGTTCATCCGATCATGCCCCTGCAATCAGGCCTGCGACCAGGCTTTCACCCAGGAGAAGGGCAAACAGCATGAACAGATAAAAGATCGAGAACTTGAAGAGGCGCCAGCAGGCGGCCTTGGCGACATCGCCCTCGCGCTTGCGCCAGACGTCGAAGGCGAGCCCGACGAAAACAGCACTCAAGAGTGTCGACGCACTTCCGTAGACCGGTCCTGCGAAGCCGAACAGATAAGGCGCGACGCCGACGGGTGCGAGAAGCACCGCATAGGCCAGAATGTGATGGCGGGTGACGGTTTCCCCGGCGACGACCGGCAGCATCGGGATCTTCGCGGCCGTGTAGTCGCCGTTCTTCACGAGCGCCAGAGCCCAGAAATGGGGCGGGGTCCACATGAAGATGATCAGGAAAAGGACGAAGCTTTCCAGGCTGACACTCCCCGTGACCGCCGCCCAGCCGATCATCGGGGGGAAGGCACCCGCGGCCCCGCCAATCACGATATTCTGCGGCGTAGAGCGCTTCAGCCACATCGTATAGACGATCACGTAGAAGAAGATGGTGAAGGCCAGGAAAGCGCCTGCAAACCAGTTGACCATGAGGCCGAGCAGCACCACCGACCCGATGGACAGGGTGATGCCGAAAGCAAGAGCCTCTTCACGGGTGATCTTGCCCGCCGGGATCGGCCGCTTGCGGGTGCGCGTCATGACCTCGTCGATGTCGGCGTCGTACCACATGTTGAGCGCACCGGACGCACCCGCACCGATGGCGATGCACAGGATCGCGACCGCACCCAGCACCGGATGCACGGAGCCGGGGGCAAGCATCAACCCAACGAAGGCTGTGAAGATCACCAGAGACATGACGCGCGGTTTCAGGAGCGCCACATAGTCGCTCACCGATCCCATTCCGCCGCTCCAGACGGCGCTGTCCTGGCTTATCGTATCCTGGCGCTCAACGAGCGACATGGGCGCGTCCTTTGAGTTCTTTTTCTGTTTGCGCGCTCATTTCCGGCGCATTGGGGCAATGTGCCCGCACAGTTTTTTACATGTGCACCGCGCCGGGGTGCGGCGCGGTGCTGAGTTGAGGGTGGAGGCTGCGCCTCCGGCCGCGGATTACTTGATGCGCGGCAGCGTTTCGAACTGGTGGAACGGCGGCGGGGAGGACAAGGTCCACTCCAGGGTCGTCGCTCCTTCGCCCCACGGGTTGTTGCCGACGGCGCGCTTCTTGGAGAACGCTTCGAAGATGCCGAAGAGGAACACCAGAACCGCGAAGGCGGAAATGTAGGACCCGATGGACGACACGAAGTTCCAGCCCGCCAGCGCATCCGGGTAGTCGACATAGCGGCGCGGCATGCCGTTGAGACCCAGGAAGTGCTGTGGGAAGAAGATCAGGTTCACGCCCACGAAGGTGATCCAGAAATGGGCCTTGCCGATCGTCTCGTTGTACATGTAGCCGAACATCTTCGGGAACCAGTAGTACCAGGCCGCGAAGATCGCGAACACGGCGCCCAGAGACAGCACGTAGTGGAAGTGCGCCACGACGTAATAGGTGTCGTGGAAGGCGCGGTCGAGACCGGCGTTGGCGAGCTGCACACCCGTGACACCGCCGATGGTGAACAGGAAGATGAAGCCGATCGCCCAGACCATCGGTGTCTTGAACTCGATGGAACCGCCCCACATGGTGGCGATCCAGGAGAAGATCTTCACGCCCGTCGGCACCGCGATCACCATGGTGGCGGCCACGAAATAGGCCTGGGTCTCGGAGGACATGCCGACGGTGTACATGTGGTGCGCCCACACGATGAAGCCGACGACGCCGATGGCGACCATGGCGTAGGCCATGCCCAGGTACCCGAAGATCGGCTTGCGGGCGAAGGTGGAAATGATGTGGCTGATGATGCCGAAGCCCGGCAGGATCAGGATGTACACTTCCGGATGGCCGAAGAACCAGAACAGGTGCTGGAACAGCAGCGGATCGCCGCCGCCTGCCGGAGCGAAGAACGTCGTGCCGAAGTTACGGTCCGTAAGCAGCATGGTGATGGCGCCCGCCAGAACCGGCAGGGACAGGAGCAGCAGGAACGCGGTGATCAATACGGACCAGGCGAACAGCGGCATCTTGTGCATGGTCATGCCGGGGGCGCGCATGTTGAAGATGGTGGTGATGAAGTTGATCGCGCCGAGGATCGAGGAGGCGCCTGCGATGTGCAGGGCCAGGATCGCCAGGTCCATGGCCGGACCGGGCTGGCCGGAAGTGGACAACGGCGGATAGATCGTCCAGCCGCCGCCGACGCCGTTGGCGCCCGGAGGGCCTTCGACGAAGAGCGAGAGAAGCAGCAGCAGGAAGGCCGGCGGCAGGAGCCAGAAGGAAATGTTGTTCATCCGCGGGAAGGCCATGTCCGGCGCGCCAATCATGATCGGCACGAAGAAGTTGGCGTAGCCGCCGATCATCGCGGGCATGACCATGAAGAAGATCATGATCAGGCCGTGCGCGGTGGTGAACACGTTGAACAGGTGCGGATCGGAGAAATACTGCATCCCCGGTTCCTGCAGTTCCAGACGCATCCCGACGCTGAGCGCGCCGCCCACGATCCCTGCAAAGATCGCGAAGATGAGATACATCATGCCGATGTCTTTGTGGTTGGTCGAATAGACCCACCGGCGCCATCCGGTCGGATGGCCATGTGCCGCATGTGCTTCGCTCGCAGCCATTTTCGGGCTCCCTCTCTAGTCGATTGCAGCGGCGCTGCGTGTCATCGCGCGCATCGTCAAACAGGCTCGCCGCCGCGTTATTTCGCGGCGACGGAAATTTCTTCCAGCTTGCCTTTCGCGGCGAATTTCTTGTCCGCCGCAATTGCCGCCATCAGCTGTTCGTTGGCGGTGTCCAGATCGTCCTGGGCGGCAGAGGCCCAGGTGTCGAACTTGTCTTGGGACACGACGCGGACGGCGATCGGCATGAAGGCATGGTCCTTGCCGCAGAGCTCTGAGCACTGGCCGTAATAGACGCCTTCTTCGCGGGCATGGAACCAGGTCTCGTTCAGACGGCCCGGGATGGCGTCGATCTTAACGCCAAAGGAAGGCATCGCAAAGGAATGGATCACATCCTGCGAGGTGACCTGCATCCTGACGGTGGTGTCCACCGGGATGACGAGGTCGTAATCGACGGACAGAAGGCGCGGAACGTCGGCCAGCGGAACACCGCGTGCCTCGGCGGCCTCCTGGCGCTCGTCGTCCTGAAGCATGAGGGAATCGAAGGAGAGTTCGCCCATGCCTTCGTCCATGTATTCATAACCCCAGTACCACTGATAGCCGGTGGCCTTGATGGTCATGTCGTATTCGGGAATGTCGAGCTGCTTGTAGAGCAGGCGGAAGGACGGGATCGCGATCACGACCAGGATCAGGATCGGCGCGATCGTCCAGACCACCTCGATCATGGTGTTGTGCGAGGTACGGGACGGGACCGGATTCGCCTTCGAGCTGAACCGTGTCATGCAGATGATAAGCAGCGCCAGCACGAACAGCACGATGACTGTAATGATCACCAGGGTGAACCCGTTGAACCAGGTGACGTCATCCATCACGTCGGTTACGGCACTCTGCATTCCGAGCTGCCAGTCATGCATTCCGGATTCGGCGGCCAGGGCCGCAGTGGATACACCGGCAAGCGTTGCCGCCGACCCGGCCATAGTCATGAGACGCTTGAAGATTGACTTCACGTCCGCGCTCCCTTCCCTCAGCCGCGTCAGTTGCGGCATATGCTAATTTACCGGACCCACGATCCGGTCCAATCCGATGCGGCAGTAGCGGGGTTAGCGCCTCTTCGCAAGCCCATTCTGCCAAGCCCGGGCATCCGGCTGGATCTGTAGAATGCCGGACTATAACCACAAACCTGCAGTCAGGGCGATGGCTTCCATCGGGCAGAGCGGCGATGTGCCGCATCACCCCGCCGACACCTTGGTGCCGCACAAAAACCACAAGACACGCCATGCTGCAACGGAATTTCCAACTTTTCACAGCAGACGGAAGAGCTTGGCCGATTGATCCGTGTCAAGGACAAGCGGATTTTCGACAAAAAATCCGGCTAATCATGCGTTCCCTGTCCCGGTCAGACTGGAAAGACGCGCCGTCATGCGGCAATGTCTGGCCGGGATTACCCCTTGATTCGCAGAGCCCCGCATCGTTCCGCCGGCAGGCTCTGCAAGGATCGGACAACGATTGACTGGAGGATTTCTTGTCAGCCCATTTGCCGCAGCTCCTGTCCGCCCGTCCGGCCGGGCGCTCCAGATCGATATTCGTGAAATTGACCGCCGCTTTCGCCATCGTCCTCGGCACGCTCGCTCAAGCCCCCCTGCCCGCTCGGGCGCAGGGCGAGGTGCGTTCCGCGCACGGAGACTGGCAGATGCGCTGCGACACGCCTCCAGGGGCTTCCAGCGAGCAATGCGCGCTTATCCAGAACGTGACGGCCGCCGACCGGGAAAATGTCGGCCTGTCCGTCATCATCCTGAAGACCGCGGACAAGCAGGCACGGATTCTCAGGGTGCTGGCTCCGCTCGGCGTGCTGCTGCCCTCCGGCCTGGGACTTCGGGTCGACAATGCGGATATCGGCCGCGCCGGTTTCGTCCGCTGCCTGCCGAACGGCTGCATCGCCGAGGTGATCCTGGAAGACGATCTGCTTTCCAAACTGAAAAACGGCGCCCAGGCGACCTTCATCATCTTCCAGACCCCGGAAGAAGGCATCGGCATCCCGATCTCGCTGAACGGCTTTTCTTCGGGCTTCGACGCCCTGCCCTGATCGGCGGTGGAGTTTCGCCCCCCAATAACGCTATCTGCACGCTGCCCCGGCCCTGTGCCGGGGTCTTCTCTTTCAGGTCCGGGACAGTGCGGAATGTGTACTGACACGATGAAATCACACCGCCAGACAGGGCCAGCGGTCTTTATTCCGCCGGAATATCCTCGTGATCCTGAGCGGCTTTGCGCGGAGCGACCCTGTGGGGGCCTTCGTTGCCGGCATCCGGACCTTTCTCGAGCTGTAGAGCCAGACGCTCCTCGTCCCGGAAACGGACGTCTTCCTCGATCTGGTCGATCCGGTCGAGCGGCGTGCCCAGCGCCTCTAGCGCGGCGCGGCCGAACACCACGCTCGACTCGAAGGTTTCGCGGATCTGGAAATCGACGCCGCGCCGGGTGAGATCCAGCATGTGCGCCCGGTCCGTGGCCCGGCAGAAGATCAGGGCCTCCGGAAAGCCCTGGCGGATGAGATCGATGGCCTTGCCCATCACCTTGTCATTCTCGATGCACATGGCGACCAGCGCCGCCTTGCCGGCGCCTGCCGCCGCCAGAACGTCTGCCCTTGTCGCGTCGCCGTAATAGACCTTATAGCCCTGCTTGCGGGCATAGGCGATGCGGTCCGGCCGGTTGTCGATCGCCGTGATCTCCAGGCCTTCCGCCGTCAGGATCTGCGCGACGACCATGCCGAAGCGCCCGAAACCGACGACGAGCACCGTCGGCGTCGCCTCCTCGAAGGTTTCGATCGACGGATTTTCGACACCGCGGGCCTTTGCCCTGGCCGCAAGCCTGTCGAGGCCAAGGCAGGCAAGCGGCGTCAGCAGCATCGTCAGAATGACAATCGCGGTCAGGAGATTGGCCGTCTGATAGTCCAGCAGCCTTTCGCCGACGGCGGCGGTAAAGAGAACGAAGGCGAACTCCCCGCCCTGGGGCAGGGTCACCGCGATGCGCATGGCGTCTGAATTGGGCGATCCCGTTCCACGCGACAGGCTCCACAAAAACGTCCCCTTGACCAGCATGACGACGGCGACACCGACCGCGACGACCAGCCAGTTCCCCATGACCAGAGTGACATCGAGCGTCATGCCGACGGCAACGAAGAAGAGCCCCATGAGCAGGGAGCGGAACGGTTCGATATCGGCCTCGAGCGTGTGGCGGAAGCTCGATTCGGCGAGCAGCACGCCCGCCAGGAAGGCTCCGAGCGCCATGGAGAGCCCGACGGAATGGACAATGCCCGCGCTGCCCAGCGCGACCAGAAGCGCGGCGGTCAGCATCACCTCGCGCGCGCGGCTCGCCGCCAGCAGCAGAAAGATCGGCGATATCAGAAACCGGCCCGCCAGGATCACGCCCGCGACGGCCCCCGAGACGATCAGGATTTCCCGGAAGATGTCCGTCACGGTCGCCGGTCCCTCGCCCGGCGCCAAGATGGCCACCATGGCCAGAAGCGGCACGATAGCGATGTCCTGAAGCAGCAATATGCCGAACGCACGCTGACCGTAGGCGGAGGACAACTGCCCGCGCTCCTGCAGGATCTGCAGGGCAAAGGCGGTGGAGGACAGGGCAAGGCCGAAGCCTGCGACAAGCGAGGTCGAATAGGGATAACCGGCAAGCCGGCCGATCCCGTAGAGCGTCATGCCGGTCAAGAGCACCTGCGCGGTTCCCAGGCCGAAGATATCCCGCTTCATCCGCCAGAGCTTGTGCGGATCGAGTTCGAGACCGATCACAAAGAGAAGCAGGACGACGCCGAGTTCGGCCACATGAAGCACGTCCTCACCGGAACCGAGAAGCCTCAGGCCGTGTGGCCCGATAACCGCTCCGGCTGCCAGATAGCCGACCACCGACCCGAGCCCGAGCCGCTTGGCGATCGGAACAGCCACAACCGTCGCGGCCAGAAACACGATCGATTCGGCAAAAAACGGAGGCGCATCTTCTGCGGCCATTCTCTCTCCTCTGCAGGCAGCCGGGCCCGTTCCCCGAAACGGGCGAATTGAATCAAAAGATCGGTACAACAGAGAATATGCGCCTTAGGGGCGACAAATCCAGCGCCGCAGGCGGGAAAGCGCGTTCTTGCCGCAATCGCCGATCCGGGCGCCAGACCGCCACGCCCCGCAGCACGGTCAGATCAGGTCACGATCCTCCAGGAAGCTCCTGAACCCGTCCACCGAAGCATAGACGTGACCCGCGAGGCCTGCCTGCTCCGCACCGGTCACGTTCGCGGCCTTGTCGTCGACAAAAGCGCTTTCGGCCGGTTCGTAGCCATACCGTTCACAGATCCTGAGATAGATGAGCGGATCCGGCTTGCGGACCTTGAACTCAGCGGAAACATGCGCCTTTTCGCCGAAGATCTCGACCATTTCGGGCGCACAGACAGGCAAGGCGGCCTTCAGCATCATGCCGTTGTTGGTCAGCATCGCCACATCCGCCCGGGTCTTCAGGCGGCGGACCAGGTCCAGAACATCCGGCCGCGCGCGCATCATCCGGCGGCGGATATCGGCCCAGGTGGCGAAGTCGATGGGGTAATCCAGCAGCCGGCCGAATTGCGCCAGATAGCCCTCCGCCGTGTCCGGGTTCCCGGCTTCGGCCTCGTTCTCGTGCGGTCCGCCCCAGACGGCCGCGTCGATTTCGGCGGCCGGCCGGCCCGTCAGCTCCTCCAGCAGCCTCAGGCGGGTCGGATGGTCATAGTCGTAGAGCACCTGATCCATGTCGAAGATGACGAATCTGATGTCCGGCATGGGTCTCCGCTCTCGGTTAGCGTTCGATGGAAATCAGACCGCCGTGCCGCCGATCGTCATGGCGTTGATACGCATGGAGGGCTGGCCGACGCCGACCGGAACGCCCTGCCCCTGCTTGCCGCAAGTGCCCATGCCAGGATCCAGTTCCATGTCGTTGCCGATCATGGTGACCCGCGTCAGGGCGTCCGGTCCGTTGCCGATCAGCATCGCGCCCTTGACCGGGGCGCCGACCTTGCCGTTTTCGACACGATAGGCCTCCGTGCAGGAAAACACGAACTTGCCGGAGGTGATGTCGACCTGGCCGCCGCCGAAGGCGACCGCGTAGATGCCGTCCTTGACCGAACTCAGGATCTCTTCCGGGTCCTTGTCGCCGGCCATCATGACCGTGTTGGTCATGCGCGGCATCGGAATATGCGCATAGGACTGGCGGCGGCCGTTGCCGGTCGGCTCCATGCCCATCAGGCGGGCGTTCTGGCGGTCCTGCATATAGCCCTTCAGGATGCCGTCCTCGATCAGCACGGTGCGGCTGGCGGGCGTGCCCTCATCATCCACGGTCAGGGAGCCGCGGCGGTCGGGAATGGTGCCGTCGTCGACGATGGTGACGCCGGGCGAGGCGACGCGCTGGCCCATCAGACCGGCGAAAGCGGAGGTCTTCTTGCGGTTGAAGTCGCCTTCCAGGCCATGGCCAACCGCTTCGTGCAGCAGGATGCCGGGCCAGCCCGGGCCGAGCACGACATCGAAGGTGCCCGCCGGCGCCGGAACGGCTTCCAGGTTGACCAGGGCCTGACGCAGAGCCTCGTCCACGCCGCTCTGCCAGTTTTCCGTCGTGATGAAACGCTCGAAACCTTCGCGGCCGCCGCAGCCGAAGGAGCCGCTTTCCTGACGCTCATCGCTGCCGGCGACCACGGAGATGTTCAAGCGGACCATAGGGCGGACGTCGCGCACGAGATGGCCGTCGGCGCGCAGGATTTCGACAACCTGCCAGGAGCCGGCGAGCGACGCGGAGACCTGGCGCACGCGCGCATCCTTGGCCCGCGCATAGGCGTCGATCTCCTGCAGCAGCTTGACCTTTTCTTCAAAAGTCGGCGCGCCCAGCGGATTGGCATCGGTATAAAGCGTCTGGTTGGTGCGGGAAGGTGCCGCGGCATAACTGCCGGAATAGCCCTTCTTCACCGCGCTGACGGCTTCGGCTGCCCGTTTCAGGGCGCCTTCGGACAGATCGCCCGCGTGGGCATAACCGGCCGCCTCTCCCGCTACCGCCCTCAGGCCGAACCCCTGGGCGGTGTCGTAATTTGCAGCCTTCAGGCGCCCGTTGTCGAAGACGAGCCCTTCGCTCTGGCGGTACTCGACATAAAGCTCGCCGTCATCCGCGCCGGACAGGGCTTCCCGGGTAATCCGCTTGGCCGTTTCCAGTCCGAGGCCGGAGGATTCGATCAGATCAGTCGTGGAATTGGTCATTTGCGCGTCCTGCTTGCGCCCGGTCGGCCGGGCCTGTTCTTTGCTGCCAAAACGGATGGCGAGTTATCCCCAACATAGGGTTTTTGGCGCACATTTCATCCGAAAATCTCGGAATTCCACGCGTGAAATGATGAACTTGACCAGAATTGTCATATTTATGTTGCAGCGCACAATAACCTTGAGCTACTCTGATATCCGAGTTTTCCGGCAAAGGACTCCGCCGGAATTTCCGCCCGGCAGGCTGGATGTCTGAGTGAGGGCAAAACAAGGAGAAACCGCGTGTCCTCATCCGACGACGTCCCTCAACTCCTCGCCTTCCAGGCCATCGCGGCGGCGCGTGGAGACGGCCTGCATCCGCTGCTGGCCGAGGCGCTTGCCAAGACCGGATCGGTTTCCGGACCGCCCGCTGCCTCCGAACAGACGGACGACAATGTCGTCCGGCTCGAATTCGGCTCCCCAGCAGCAGGGCTCCCGCAGAAAGACGCCAGGCGGCGCTGAGCCGGGCAGCCCTACAACCGATCGCCACGGCGAGGTCATCCGTGCTAGGCTTGCCCTGAAACGGGCTTTTGGCTTAGAACGTTTCAGCTTTTGAAAAAGCCGAAAGCCTTTCCGAATCGAGCACGAAGATGAACCGCTACGAAAACCCGCGCATTCCGAGTGAAGCCCGCGTCCGTTATCTGGATGGCGACTATCAGGTGGAAACACCCGGAACCTTCGTGCGCTGCGCGGTGACCGGGACCGCCATTCCGCTCGACGAGCTGAAATACTGGTCCGTGGAGCGTCAGGAAGCCTATGTCGACGCAAAGGCTTCCATGACGCGGCATCTCGAAACGAAATCCTCGTAACAGTTCAGCTAGCGCCCAGAGGTGCGTTGCGCCGCCGGGCGAGCGCCAGGCCATCGCGCATGTTCAGCCCCAGAAACGTGACGTTCACCGCGCCCGCGGCAAATTCCAGCATCTGAACGCCGTAGAACCAGCCATCCAGATTTCCCGCATTGGCGCGCTGCGCCAGGAAAAACGCCGAGGGCAGCAGGATCAGAAGGCCGTTCGCGGCGACGATCCTCATCCGTTGAAGCTTGCGTGTCACCAGCGGCGACTTCCATCCCCGGCCGAGCGCCGAGCCGGACACGCCGGTGGCCGCGAGTGCGGGAACGAGGGCGAGCATCGCCCACAGGATCGCGGACTTCACGAAGGCGATGGAAGCGGGATCTCCGGACAGCTCCACAGTGAGCGAAGACATACAGAAAACCGAAATCAACAGGAGGGCCAGCCCTCCGGCAAAAGCGTGCAGACGTTTCAGCATGACGAACTCCAATTCAACATGGCACGCTATCTTTTTTGATAGCATGCTATTTAAATAGCGATTGCATAGCATGCTATCAACACTTAATTTCACCGCATGGAATTCGTGAAGACCAAATCGGCGGGTTATCTCGCCAATCATATGGCGCGGCTCTTTGCCATCGCCCTGCAGAAGAAGATCGCCCCGCTGGGCCTCGCGCCTGCCCAGTTCATGACCCTGCTCGAACTCTGGGCGGAAGAAGGCCTCACGCAAAGGGGGCTGCTGCAGCGGCTCGATGTCGAGCAGGCAACGATGGCCAATACCCTTGCACGCATGGAGCGGGACGGCCTGATTGTGCGCAAGCCCCATCCGCAGGACCGGCGCGCCCAGTCCATCTGGCTGACGGACAAGGCCCGCGCGCTCGAGACACCGGCGAAGAAGGCTGCGTCATCGGTGAACGAAATCGCGCTCGAAGGTCTGCCGGAGGAGGACAGGGAGCGGTTTATCGAGGCCATGGACCGGATCGTCGCCAACCTGCGCAAGTCCGCCTGACGAAGGACCGGTTTGCAGCGCCCTCGGATCGCGGCTTTCCTACTGACGGAACGAGCGTTTGCGCAGGGTTTCCCTGATCAGCCCGATCAGCCGGTCCTCGTCGTCTATATCCATGCGCACGTCCAGAACCTTCGCGCTGGACGCGATCCAGTGAAACAGCTCGCCGTTTGCCGTGATCAGCCTCGCCATGTCCTTGGCCGTCGTGACGAGCTGAAGGCCCTCTTCCTCCGCCTCCGTCAGGAGCGCGCGGATATCGGCTTCCGAATAGAGATGATGATCGGCGAAGGCGCGGGTCTTTTTGACCAGGTAACCGAGTTCCTTCAGCGAGGCGAAGAACTTCTGCGGCCGGCCGATCCCTGCGAAGGCGTAAAGTTTCCGCCCGTCGAGTTCCGGATCCGGCTGCGGCTTCAGGTGGGCATGCAGGATCGGCAGGGCCTTGCGCCCGGCCAGATGGGTGGCAGCTTCCGCCGCATCCCCCTCGCCGACCAGAATCAGACAGTCGGTCTTGAGGATCTGCTTTTGCGCTGGCGCCCGCAAGGGACCCGCCGGCAGACAGCGGCCGTTGCCGAAGCCGACCGTGCAGTCGACCAGCACCAGGCTGAGATCCTTAGCAAGCGCCGGGTTCTGGAAGCCGTCATCCATCAGCAGAACGTCGATCGGCTGCTCTTCGGCCAGAGCTGCGCCCGCAGGGCGGTTTGCGGAAACGATCGTCGGCCCGTGCTGCGCCAGGAGCAGAGCCTCGTCGCCGACCTCCACAGCGGTCTGCACGTCCGGTGCGACGAGCAGCGGCCCTTTTGCCCGCCCGCCATATCCGCGCAGCAGGAACCCGGGCTTGAAGCCTTCTTCCTTGAGCCGGTAGGCCAGCTCGATCGCGAAAGGGGTTTTTCCGGTGCCGCCGGTTACGAAATTGCCGATACAGATGACCGGCAGCCTGCTTCTCGCCTTCGGCTTCCTGAGCATCCGGCGCGCGGTGATCGTGCCGTAAAGCCAGCCCACGGGCGCCAGCAAAAGCGCGGCCACCGACGATCCCGGCTTCCACCAGAAGTCAGGCGCCCTGCTCACGCTTTGCCCCCGGTCCGCGGTCGTTCGCTCCCTCAAGAAAAGGCTTCAGCAGAAGGAGGGTTTGCTCCAGCGCGCCCCTGCCCTCTTCCACCAGCGTCCTGGCCCTGGCTGCCTGCTCCCGGGCTTTTTCCGGTTCGCGCAAGAGACCGGCGACACGCTCCGCCAGATCATCGGGCCGGGTGGCTCGCAAGGCGGCGTCGCCCGCCCAGAACTCCTTATAAACGGCGCGCGCGTTGGAGACCTTCGGACCGGTTACGAGAGCCGATCCGGCAAGAGCCGCCTCGAGGGGATTGTGCCCGCCCGCATCGGTGAAGGAACCGCCGAGAAAGGTGACCGGCGCCAGCTTGTAAAAAAGTCCCATCTCGCCAAGTGTATCACCAAGATAGACCTGTGTTGACGGGTCAATTTTACCGCCCTGGCTGCGGCGGGAAACGGTCAGGCCATGCCGGGCGATCAGGCTTTCGATGTCGTCGGCGCGGGCCGGATGGCGCGGGACCAGGACCAGCAACAGGTCCGGGAAGTCCGCAAGCAGCCGGTCATAGGCGGCAAGCGCGATCTCGTCTTCGCCCGGATGGGTCAGAGCCGCGAGCCAGACGGGCCGGTTGCCGATCCATTGCCGCAGGGTCTCGACCTCCGCTGAATCCGCCCTCGGTTCGCTTGCGTCGAATTTCAGATTGCCCGGCGTTTCCACCCGTTTGCAGCCGAGCTGGCGGAATCGCCCCGCATCGGCATCGCTTTGCGCCAGCACCATGTCCAGGCAGGCAAAGATATGGCGCGCGACGCCCGGCAGCCTGGACCAATTCCTGTGGGAGCTGTCCGACAGGCGGCCGTTCAGAAGTATGAAGGGCACGTCACGCGCCCGCAGCGCATCGAACAGCCCCGGCCAGATCTCCGATTCCACCACCATCGCCAGATCGGGCGTCCAGTGGTCCAGAAACCGGCCCAAAGGGCCCGGTGCATCGAAGGGAACGAACTGGTGGAGCGCACCTTCCGGCAGCCGCTTTGCAGCGAGTTCCGCCGCCGTGACGGTCACCGTGGTCAGAAGCACCCTTTCTCCCGAAGCGCACAAGGCCTCGATCAGGGGCAGGACCGAAGTGGTTTCCCCCACGCTGGCTGCATGGATCCAGGTGAGATGCCCGGCAGGACGGGGCATCGCCGCGCGGCCGAAACGCTCCGCCTTGCGGGCCGGTATCTCCTTGCCCGACCGGCTGCGCAACCAGAAAAGCAGGTGGAACAGGGGCGTCAAAGCCCGGGCAAGGCTCAGGTATGCACCGACCAGGAATGGCCTTCGGTCAGCCATCCGACCGGCCGACCAGCTCATAGGCCCGTTTCGTCGCCGCGTTGAGGCCTTCCTCGACCTTCAACCGGTAGGTCTCGAGTTCCTCGTCATCCGCCTCCGCAGGAACCCAGATCAGCTCGTTGACGGCGATGCTGCCGCGGCCGAAGGGAAGATTGACGCTCGCCTTGTCCCAGCTGTTGAGTTCGATGCTGCGGCTGGTCGCAACGGCGACCGGCAGGATCGGGCGGCCCGAATGCTTGGCGAGCTGGACGATGCCGACGCCGGACTGGCGCGCCGGTCCCTTGGGAACGTCGGCGGTCATGGCGATGGTATAGCCTTCCTTCAAGGACCTCAGCGCCTCGATGAAGCCGCGCATGCCGCCGCGCTTCCTGATCTGGCGGGCGTTCTTGCCGCCGGAGGCGCGGATCAGGCCGAGACCGAGCTTGCGCGCGGCAATGGCATTGACTTCGCCGTCGGCGGAGCGGGAAATCATCACCTTTGCCGGCCAGTGGGACGGTTTTGCGAAGGGCACCATGAAATGCTGGCCGTGCCACATCGCCACGATGACCGGCAGATCCTTCCCGGTCGCCTCGTGAACCCCTTCCGGGTCCACGACGAAGCGGTTGGTGTGATAGACCAGCTTCAGATAGCCGGCGAGCGCGGAGCCCACACCCGACAGAACCCAGGGGTGGCGGCCGAGGCGTTTGATCATTGTTCTTATCGCCTGAAAAGTGCCTGCTTAACCTGCCGTTTCCGGATCGAGCAGGCGGTGCATGTGAACGATGAAATAGCGCATATGCGCATTGTCGACGGTCGCCTGGGCTTTCGATTTCCAGGCCTTGTAGGCTTCCGCGTAGTTGGGATAGATGCCGACGATATCCAATGCGTCCAGATCGCGGAACGTCAGGCCTTCCGGCGATTCCAGCTCACCGCCAAACACCAGGTGCAGAAGCTGTTTCGGGGCGTCGGTCTCACTCATGAACATCCTCGCTCTTCGTCAAGGCAACATCGATTGCCTATTTGATCAAATCGTCAAGTGCATCGCGCACCGGCCCGATCAGCGCCAGAGGAGCTGCGATCAGGGCCGGGTGGCCGGTCTTGGCGCGGTTATAGGTCAGGTTCCGGCCCGACAGGTCGGTCAATTGCCCGCCTGCTTCCTGCACCAAAAGATCCGCTGCCGCAAGGTCCCAATCGCTCGGACCGCCGCGCGCGGTGCCCACATCGACACGCCCGGCTGCCACGATCGCCAGCCGGTAGGCAAGCGATCTGATGATGCCCGTGCCGACGAAGCCGGCCGCGATCACGTCCTGATTGGCGACGATCGAATGCGGACCGCTCAGGCTCGCGCCTTCCACGCGCCGCTGAGCGGAGACCGAGATCCGTTCGCCGTTCAGCCAGGCGCCACCGCCGCCGCTCGCCAGGAACATTTCCTCCCGGCGCGGACAGAACACGGCTCCGGCCACGGGCCGCCCCTTTTCGACCACGGCGATCGACACCGTCCATTCGTCGCCGCCCGCCAGAAAGGCCCGCGTGCCGTCGATGGGATCGACGATGAACACCCTCTCGCGGTCGAGGCGCTGCGGATCGTCGACGGTTTCCTCCGACAGCCAGCCGTAGTCCGGGCGGGCCGCGCGCAATTCCCGCGCCAGCAGCCTGTCGACCGCCAGATCGGCTTCCGATACCGGCGAGGCCTTGCCTTTGCCCTTGAACCAGGTTTCCGGATCCTGGCCGAAATAGCTGAGCGCCAGTTCGCCGGCCTGCCGCGCCGCCGTTTCCAGCAGGCCGGTATCCTCTCGGTAAGCGCCCGTGTCAGCTTCCGGCAAGTGCCATTCCCTCGATCATGACCGACGGCGTTGCGGAGGAATAGCGGTTATCCAGATCGCTGCCGGGCACCAGGCGCTTGAACATGTCGTTCAGATTGCCTGCAATGGTGATTTCGCTGACCGGCTCGACGATCTCGCCGTTTTCGAACCAGAAGCCGGCCGCGCCGCGGGAGTAGTCGCCTGTAAGGCCGTTGACGCCGTGACCGATGAGATCTGTTACCAACAGCCCCTCGCCCGCTTCCGCCATCAGCTCTTCAAGGCTTTTTTCGCCCGGCATCAGCGTGATGTTGGTCGCCCCCGGGGACGTGCCGCTGCCGCTGCGATGGGCCCGACCGTTCGGTTTCAGCCCGAGTTCACGCGCCGAGGCGCCGTCCAGGAACCAGTGCTGCAGCACGCCGTCGCCGATCATGTCGAGCATCTCCGCCCTGGTGCCTTCGCCGTCGAAGGGCCGGGTTGCCGCCCCCCGGCGCTTGAACGGATCGTCGACCACCCGAATTCCGGAGGCAAAGATCTGCTGGCCCATCCTGTCCTTCAGGAAGCTGGTCTTGCGGGCAATCGACGAACCGTTGATCGCACCAGCCAGGTGGCCGAGAATGCTGCGCGCGGCGCGCGATTCATAAATCACATTGGCGGTCCGGGTGGAGAGCTTCTGCGGATTGAGACGGCGCACCGCCCGCTCGCCCGCCCGGCGGCCGATTTCGGCAGGCGCCTCGAGATCCTCGAAATAAGTCCGGCTGTCGAAATCGTAATCCCGTTCCATGGCCGTGCCGTCCCCGGCAACCGCCGTCATGGACATGCCGAAGCGGGAGGAAACATAGGAGCCCTGGAACCCGTGGCTGGTGGCGAGCACCATTCCACCAAGACGCCAGGAAGCGCCCGCACCGCCGGACTTGCTGACGCCCTCTACGGCGAGACCCACGGCTTCGGCTTCCAGCGCGATTGCGGTCAGCTCCTCCGCGGTCATTTCCTTCGTGTCCAGAAGTTCCAGTTGCGGAAAATCCTTCACCAGAAGCTCGGGATCGGCGAGGCCGGCGTAAGGGTCTTCGGGCGCGACCTTGGCCATGGCGACGGCGCGCTCGGCGAGACCTGCCGGATCGTCCAGCCGGTTGGCGGAAACGGCGGCGGTGCGCTTGCCGACAAAGACGCGCAGCGTCACGTCGTCGCCTTCCGCGCGCTCGGTCTCCTCGACCTTGCCCTCCCTGACATCCACGGACAGCGAGACGCCCGTGACCGCGATCGCATCGCAGGCATCGGCTCCGGCTTTGCGGGCAGCTTCCACAAGACGCGCAGCCCGTGACTGCAATTCGCTTTGATCAATCAGTTCCGACATATGTTCCGCCTTTTCGTTCGGCTGTTGTTTACGCTCCGCACAAGCCGCCTGCAACAGCCTGCGGAAAATCCCAACAGGGCTGTTTCATTCCGGCTCATGCCGTTGGCAATGAATTTACGGGTTTAGATAGGGCTCCGACTCAACTTGCGCTGCTGCCCGGTTGCGAAAAAGTATTTCCGCCAGATCGGATATCGTGCCAATGCCGCGTTCTAACTTGAGGTTTTCCCGCACCACCGCGGTTCGCCCTACGGTAGTAAAGCCTTCCTTCCGCCACATACCTGAATCAGGGGTTACAGTCTTGATTACAAAGCAGTAACCGTCTTTAAAATCAGACTTTTTTAACCGTGTATCTTAAGTGGTTCACGACCTTTCTCCACTAACTTTGAAGTCATCAAGAGACCAAAAGGTCCGGTGGAGAAGTCAATTGAGACGTCAAACAGAAACACAGGAAATGGCAGCAGCCGGGAGCGCACAAACGATGCCGCATCCCGGTTGCCTGCCGGCCCACTTCCAGCAAAGACTGGAGTCCCGGCCGGGAACGCCGTCTCTTCCTGCAGACATTTTTCTCGATCGCGACAAGGCGGTCATCAAGCGCCGGATCGCGGGCGTTCCGGTCACCGTCGTCGTGCCGGCAAACGGGTTCGACGGCGTCATGGTGCGGATCGTGCCGGGCGCGGCTCCGGGCGAGATCGTCGCGGCGCTGATCCTGAAGCATCCGGACAACGCGCTATCGATCACCCTGGCCGAAACCGACACATCCGACGAACTTGCCGTTCTTTGGAGCCGGTGGGCCCAGACGCTGAACCTGCCGATGCTGGTCTGCGATCTCGGCGGCAAGGTCAAGCCGATCGAAGCCTACAGCGCCATGCCCGCGGCAAACCCGGCTCCGCGGCGCAAACTGCGCCTTCTGACCGGCCGCCGCCCGCGGTTCCTCAACAAGCGCAACGTCGGCCGCACCGGCCTGATCGCGGAATGCCACGCGAACGAACGCGAGATCATCGCAAGGAACTGAGGCACCGATATCCGTTGCGGCGATCCGAAGGCTCCGCGAGGCGGGGCCTTTTTATTTGACGGCAGCTTTACTGAGACTGGCGGTCAAAAGCACTGAAGTGCTTTTTTCGTCATTCCAGACAAATGAGGCAAAGCCGAACGCTGATCTGGAATGACGGCAAGAAAAAAATATGAAACGCCGCGTTTTATGTTCTCTCAAAGCCAGCCGATGAACGCGTCCACGGTAAATCCGGCAAACAGGATCCAGCCATAGGTTCCGTTGGAGCGGAACAGCTTGAGGCACTGATCGCCATCGTCGATGTCCAGAACGATCACCTGCCAGGCCAGATGCGCGACGCCCGCCAGAATGCCGACAAAGGCCGCCGGCCCGGCATCCGCCAGGGTGGCTGCAACCGCAAAGAAAACCGTCGCGAGGGCATAGAGCGCGATGAGCGCCGGTTTGGTGTGCTCGCCGAAGAGCCGGGCGGTCGATCTCACACCGACAAGGGCATCGTCCTCCTTGTCCTGATGGGCGTAGATCGTATCGTAGCCGATGGTCCAGCAGATCCCGCCAACATAGAGGAAGACCGGCGCCCAGGAGAGCGAGCCGAAGACGGCCGCCCATCCCATGAACGCTCCCCAGGAAAAGGCGAGCCCCAGGAAAAGCTGCGGCCAGTTGGTAACGCGCTTCATGAACGGATAGATGGCAACCGGCAGTAGGGAGACGATGCCCAGCAGGATCGAGTAGCTGTTGAACTGCAGGAGAACAGCCAGGCCGACCAGGCATTGCAGCACCATGAAGACCTTCGCCTGAAACTTCGTCACCTGTCCGGCCGGAATGGGCCGGGAGCGGGTCCGGGCGACCTTGGCGTCGATGTCCACATCGACAATGTCGTTATAGGTGCAGCCGGCTCCCCGCATCGCGACGGCGCCGATCAGAAACAATACGAGATGCCAGGGATTGGGCCAGCCATGACCGGCCGCGATCGCGGCCAGCGCCGCAGACCACCAGCACGGCCAGAGCAGGAGCCACCAGCCGATCGGGCGTTCATAGCGGGCAAGGCGCGCATAGGGACGCAGCGCGGCAGGCAGGCGCGTATCCACCCAATGCAGCTTCACCGCATCCGCAACAGGTCCCGTATCCTTGGTCGTAAACCACATATCCTGTCTATCCGAGTTCCGTTCGCATCATGGTATTTTTGCCCCCAATCGAACATCATTGGCATTTTTGCCGATGCCGGGGGTGAATTCTTCCGTGCAAGAGGCCATAGTGCCCCCGTCGTGGCCAACAGATGGAGCACGTTGTGAAATTTTCCGCAATTCATACGTTCAATTTCATTCTTGCAATAGTCGTTGGACTGGCGGTCGTTCCGGCGGCGTCATTTGCCCAGAAACCCCCTCCACCCCCGCCGGGCGGCGGAAAAGCGCCCCCTCCTCCGCGCGGCAGCGGCGGCGGCGGGCGGGATCTGAACGAGCGCAGCATCAACTCGCCGGGCGCCCACAAGGTGCTGGGCGAGGTCTGGGTCGACAACTGGTTCAAGCTCTATATCAACGGCGCGCCGCTTCTGGAAGACAGCGTTTCGATCCGAACGGAACGGTCCTTCAATGCCGAGCGGTTCGAGTTCAATGCCGATTATCCGATGACGATCGCATTCGAATTCCGCGACTTCATGGAAAACAATACCGGCCTTGAATATATCGGCACCCGCCGCCAGCAGATGGGCGACGGCGGCGCGATCGCGCAGTTCAAGGATGCCGCGTCGGGCAAGCTCCTGGCCGCGACGGGGTCCGGCTGGCGCTGTCTCACCGTTCAGTCCGCGCCCGCCGATCCGTCCTGTGCACGTGAGAGGAACCCGGATGTCTCCAAGCCGAATTGCGCCGAAACCGTCACTTCCGTGCCGGGCAACTGGACGGCTCCGGGGTTCGACGACAGTTCCTGGCCGAAGGCTACAGTCCACAGCGCCCGGGAGGTCGGTCCGAAGGACGGTTACGACCGCATCAGATGGGACCGGTCCGCAAAACTGATCTGGGGACCCGACCTCAAGAAGGACAACATTCTCTACTGCCGCGTGACCGTCGGCGGCTGAGCCTGGATCGGCGGACATCCAGCCCGCGACGCTCGGGTGCCCGCCGACCGGCTTTCATGCACTCCTTCCCCTGCCTTCATTTGCAGCCATGATGCGCCCGTGATAGACCCCGCGGCATCGTCGCTGACCCGCTGGATTCGGCGGGAGCGCGGCGGCACGTCAACTGCTTTTCGAGACTGGACATTCATGAACCTTCTCCTCATCGGATCCGGTGGCCGGGAACACGCCCTGGCCTGGGCGCTGGCGAAATCTCCCAAACTGACCAGGCTTTATGCCGCGCCGGGCAATGCCGGGATCGCGAAGGTGGCAGAGCTCTGCGATCTCGATGTGTCCGACCATCGGGCAGTGATCGATTTCTGCCGCGCCAAGGAGATCGATCTGGTTGTCGTCGGGCCCGAGGCACCGCTGGTCGCCGGGCTGGTGGACGATCTCGAAGCGGCGGGCATCAAGGCCTTCGGACCAGGCAAGGCGGCAGCACAACTCGAAGGTTCCAAGGCCTTCACGAAAGGTGTCTGTGACGAGGCCGGCATTCCGACCGCCGGTTACGGGCGTTTCGACAATCTTCAAGCCGCCCTTGCCTATGTCCGGGAAAAAGGCGCCCCTATCGTCGTCAAGGCGGACGGGCTGGCCGCAGGAAAGGGTGTCGTGGTCGCGATGACCTTGCCCGAGGCCGAAGCCGCTGTGGCAGCCTGTTTCGAGGGAAGCTTCGGCGCCGCGGGCGCGGAAGTCGTCATCGAGGAATTTCTGGAAGGCGAGGAAGCCAGCTTCTTCGTGCTCTCGGACGGCACGCACGCCCTGCCGCTCGCGACCGCCCAGGATCACAAGCGCGCCTATGACGGCGACGAGGGCCCCAATACCGGCGGCATGGGCGCCTATTCCCCCGCCCCCGTTTTGACCGATGCGCTGATTGCGGACGTCATGAAACGGATCATCGAACCGACGATCGCAACGCTCGCGAAGCGCGGCACTCCGTTCAAGGGCGTGCTGTTTGCCGGACTGATGATCACCGCGGACGGTCCGAAGCTGATCGAATACAACACCCGCTTCGGCGACCCGGAATGCCAGGTGCTGATGATGCGCCTGAAGAGCGACCTCCTCGATCTGATCCTGGCCAGCGTCGAGGGCACCCTTGGAACGGCCTCGGCCGACTGGCGCGACGACGTGGCGCTGACCGTCGTCATGGCGGCCAAGGGCTACCCCGGAAGCTACGAAAAGGGTACGGAAATCCGCGGGCTTGCCCCTCTGACGGAAGCCGGCCTCCAGGTCTTCCACGCCGGCACCAAACTGGACGGTGGACGCGTCCTCGCCAATGGCGGCCGGGTCCTGAATGTCACCGCACTCGGCGCGAGCGTGAGCGACGCGCAAAAGAGGGCATATGCGGCGATCGAAAAGATCGACTGGCCGGAGGGATTTTGCCGGACCGATATCGGCTGGCGGGCGATTGCGCGCGAGACCGGACGTTAACCCCCTGGGGACGCCAGCTAACTGCTTTAATCCAAATGCGAAAGCGTCTAGTCTTTTCCTGACTGCTTGGTGGGAGACAGGCTTGAAAAACAGTTTGCCGGACATGTTTCCGGGCTTCGAGAGCATCACGGTGGAAGCCGCTGAAACCAGTCTGTTCTGCCGGATCGGCGGCTTCGGACCACCGCTTCTGCTTTTGCACGGCTATCCGCAATCCCATATCATCTGGCACAGGATCGCGCCGTGGCTGGTGGACCATTTCACCCTGGTTCTGGCGGACTTGCCAGGATACGGCAGATCTTCCATCCCGCCGCTCAGCGCCGGTCACGAAGCCTATTCCAAGCGGACGATGGCAGCGGCCTTCGTCGAAATGATGCGGGTGCTGGGCCACGAGCGGTTCTTCCTCGCGGGCCACGACCGCGGCGGCCGGGTGGCCTACCGCATGGCCCTTGACAATCCGGAAGCGGTCGAGCGGGTTGCGGTGCTCGATATTCTGCCGACCTCCGACTACTGGGACAGGATGGACAGGCGCTTCGGGCTGAAGATCTATCACTGGATGTTTCTGGCGCAGCCCGCGCCGTTTCCGGAAAAGCTGATCGCGGCGGCTCCCATCCGGTTTCTTGAACACACGCTGGCGAGCTGGACCGGCGACAAGACACTGCAGAGCTTTTCACCGGACGCTCTTGCCCACAACCGCGACTGGTTCTGCGATCCGGACCGGATCTCCGCCACCTGCGAGGACTATCGGGCCGGCGCAACGATCGACTACGATCACGACAGCGCGGATCTGGAGGCGGGCAACAAGATCCGCAAGCCCCTGCTTGCCCTTTGGGGCGACAAGGGCATCGCCACCAGTGTGGAGGATCCCCTGGCTGTGTGGCGGACATGGTGCCTCCAGGCCCAGGGCGACATTCTGCCCTGCGGTCACTTTCTTCCCGAAGAGGCGCCTCAACAGACCTGCGAGGCGCTGCTGAATTTCTTCACCGCCTGACCGGACCCTGCTCCAAGAATTTATTTCCTTATGCGCATTCAAAACTTCATTAATTTGGAAAACTACGAATAATCTGCTGTATTTCACCAGTCTTGCGAGAACTTCTCTTAACATCCCTTAAGAAATCCATTCAATGCAATTTAACCATTTATCACTATTGAGAAAATTGGCATTGACTGTTTGCAGCAATTTACCGCCCTCCGGCGGACACTAATCACAGCGCGGGCAATCGTGCCGGATTGAGCGCAGCCAGAGGCTGCTCCGGGGCATGGATACGACGCGTGGGCAAGCGAAGTTCAGAGGATAATCGGGAGGATCGAGGAGGTGGGTTCCGCCTTCGGGATCTGAACACGCGCCTCGACCGGATCCTCGACCGGTTGTGGAGCGCCGACAACATCCAGTTCGAAAAACCGCTCAGGACCATCATCGTTGCGATCATCGCCCTCACAGTCTCGGTTCTGACCGTTCAGAATATCGTTTCGACCTACCAGGGCATGACCAGGCCGCAGGAACTCCTCGTCCTGACGGTCAAAAGACTTCTGATGCAGGAAAGGGCGCTCGGAGCCGAGACGCTCGATCAGGCGATCAACCTCATCGGCGCGAATGCGGCGCTGCAGACCGCCATCCGCCAGGAACCCCCGACCGCCATCGGGCAGATCTCGGACAGCGTGTTCAGCGAACGTGCCGGCGGGCTGGATATTACCGAGTTCGCGATCTACGGCGCGGACCGGAAGCTCATCTATCGCACGACGAAGCCGGGTTTTCCCCCCACAGAGGGCGCTGACACCCTATCCGGCCCGGAGGCGGCTCTGCCCAATCAGGCCGCCGGCCTGGAATTCGGCCCGGATGCCCAGGTTGTCGTCAGCGTTCTGCGCCCCTGGTTCGCCGACGGCCGGCTGCTTGGCTATCTCAAACTCTCGATCGACATCGAACACGAACTGGCGCTCGCAAGTTCCGCCGTCAATGCCCAGATCGTCAAGGTTCGCAAGACACGGAGTGCCGGGGATGCCGCACAAGGCGTCCGTTACGCCACGCTGGGCGGCCTGACACCCGGCGGCATCGATCTGGCAGGCATCACCGGTACGGACAGGTTCGACAGTCTGAACAAGTTCTATCTGCACGATCGCAGGATCTACATGGTCCGAGACCTGTCCCTGCCGGTGGCCGGAGACGCTTCTCCGATCAGGCTGGCGCTCGTCAAGGATGTCACCGGCAATGTCTGGGCCTTCGCGGAACGGACGCTTTTCTCGCTCATCGCGGGCATCAGCCTGGCGCTTCTGTCGTGGGTGGTGATCCACAGGCTTTTGTCCCGAGTACAATCCTCCGTCCAGACGACGACGTCGAGCCTGAAAGCGGAAGTTCTTGAAAACACGCGGAAACTGGAGCACAGCGCGTTTCAGCTGACGGAAGCGCAACGGCTCGCCAATGTGGGCAGCTGGGAACGGGACCTCGCGACCAACCGGATCCTCGGCTCCGAAGAGTTCTGCCGCATCATGAACATCTCCGCGGATTTGCCGCCAGCGGAAATCCAGAAGGCGATCTTCTCCAGAATCCCGGAACACGAAATGAAAGCGACGCAGGCGGAGGTCGAAAAGGCGATCCAGGACTGCGGCGAATTCGATTTCGAACACAGCCTGGTCCGGGAGGACGGCTCGATCCAGTACCTGCATGTGCGCGGATACGTTCTGGCCGGTCCGGACGGCAAGGCGGCCAAGGTTATCGGAACCGTTCACGACATCACCGACCACCGCATGGCGGACAAGCGGAACGATCTGCTGGCCAATATTCTGGAATCGTCGCTGAACGAGATCTTCATTCTCAACCCGCAGACCTTCCGCATTGAATATGCAAACACTTGCGCCCTCAACAATCTCGGGTACAGCCTCGAGGAACTTAAGTCGCAGCAGATCTGGGACATAAATCCCGTCTATGACCCGGAAACGGTCCGCCGGCATGTCGCGCCTCTGCTGAAGGGCGCCCGGGAAAGCCTGTCGGTGGAAAGCCTGCACAAACGCAAGGACGGTACCGAATACCCCGTCGACCTGCAGGTCCAGATGATGAAGGACGACGACCGGGAGCTGTTCATCGCCATTGCCAACGACGTGTCGGAGCGCGTGCAGAGGGAAAACGAGACCCGCGAGGCGAAGGTACGCGCCGAGCGTCTCGCCTATTTCGACCCGCTGACCAAGCTGTCGAACCGCGCCGGATGCCAGAGAGACGCGAAGGCGAGATTTTTGAAAGCCGACAAGCCCGCGTTCCTGATCCATGTCGATATGGACAATTTCAAGCGCGTCAACGACACGCTCGGCCATCTTGCAGGCGACCATTGCCTGGAAGAAACCGGCCGCCGGCTGCGGGATGTCTGCCGGGGACTGGGCACGGCCTACCGCTGGGGCGGGGACGAATTCGTGATTCTCGCCAGGGGCGGCAGTTCGGATCCGAACGAACTGTGCGAACGCGCGCGCCGCCTGATGCGCGTCCCGATGGAATTCAACGGCACCCGCTTCTGGCCGACGGTCAGCATGGGCATCGCCCTTTGTCCGGACGATGCGGAGGATTTCGATACGCTGCTGGTACATGCGGACCTTGCGCTCTACCAGTCCAAGGAAAACGGCAAGGACCGCTACACGTTCTTCAAGGCCGACATGAAAACCGACAGCGAGACCGAGGCGAAGATCGAGCGGGAACTTCATGACGCGGTCAAGAACGATCAGTTCCTTCTGGCCTTCCAGCCGCAGGTGAACCTGAGGTCCCAGACGATCACCGGCGTCGAGGCCCTGGTCCGCTGGCAGCATCCGGAACGCGGTCTCCTTTACCCCGGCGAATTCCTGCCGGTCGTGGAAAAGACCAGCCTTGCCCCGGTCCTGGGCGAGATCGTTATCGACCGGGCCCTGGCCGCTGCCAGATGCTGGCGGGACGCAGGCCTCGAATTCGGGCGGATCGCCATCAATGTTTCCCCGTCCCACCTGGCCTCCGGCCTGCTCGTGGAGCATTTCAAGGCGGCGATGGCCAGACACGACATCGGGCCTGAATGGATCACCGCGGAGGTGCTGGAATCGGTCTTCCTGAACGACACAAGGTCCGGGCACCTTGCCGCGCTCGCGGAGCTTTACGATCTCGGCGTCCACATCGAACTCGACGATTTCGGCACCGGATACGCGTCCCTGACCCATGTGGCGGACCTGCCGATCAACGGGCTGAAGATCGACAAGTCGTTTACCAGACAGATGCTCGAGGATCCGCGCAAGGAAGCCGTCGTCAATCACCTGATCCACCTGACGCGCGCCCTGAATATCGGCGTTGTCTGCGAAGGCGTGGAAACGGAAGCGCAATATGACCGGCTGCGGATGATGGGCGATTTCTCCATCCAGGGCTTCCTCATCGCCAAACCGATGATGTTCGACCGCATGACGAACTGGATGAACGACGCCGCGGACGATCTCTACTTCGTCGTTTGACCGGTTTCTCCGGCCCCTGCCTTCTTCATGATGCAACAACGGCATGCAATTCTGGCCGGAATGCCATCCACCCGTTTTGAATTCCCTGCAACAGCCCCCATCTGCTTGCCTGACACAATGATGACTGGAAGCCGGAAACATGTCTGTTCCTTCTCCCTTGCCCCGGATCGGCCTCGCCCTCGGCGGCGGCGGCGCCAGGGGGCTGGCCCATATCCCCGTGCTTGAAGCCCTCGACGACCTCGGAATGAAGCCCGCCCAGATCGCCGGAACCTCCATCGGCGCCATCATGGGCGCGGCCTATGCGGGCGGCCTCAGCGGCGAACAGATACGGCAGATCACGCTGGAGATCTTCGCGGACCGCAACAGCGTGCTGTCCCGGCTCTGGCAGCTCCGGCCGAAGCGGTTTACCGATCTGTTCCGTCCCGGTCCCGTCCAGTTCGATCCCGAGCGCGTGCTGGAGGTCTTCATCGCCGACTATCTGCCCGAGCGGTTCGAGGATCTGAAAATTCCCCTGCGTCTGCTCGCCACCGATTTCTACGGCTGCCAGGAGGTCGATTTCGAATCGGGACCGCTGCTTCCCGCCCTTGCGGCGTCCATAGCGATTCCCGCCGTTTTCAGGCCGGTCAGGCTCAACGGTCGTTTTCTGATCGACGGCGGCGTGGTTAATCCACTGCCATTTGACGGGCTGCGCGGGAGCTGTGACATCGTCATTGCTGTCGATGTGGTGGGGGCCCCGGTTCCGCGCAGCGACAAGGGCGACATCAGCATGCTGGACTCCCTGTTCGGCTCCTCGCAGATCCTGATGCAGACGATCACGAACCAAAAACTCAAGACAGATCAGCCGGATATCCTGATCCGGCCGCCGCATGACACGATCCGGGTTCTCGATTTCATGAAAGCGGAGCGCATTCTGGGTACGGCAGAGTCCTTAAGGAATACTACGAAGGAACAAATAACAGGACTGCTAAAAGAACTCACTCCGGTTACTTAGCGGACGCATACGTATAATTCTCCAGATAAATCCTTTTTATTGGACGCAGCGGCGCTTTTAACAAAGCTTTAAGACAAACCCAAAATACTTTTCCTGTTCTATTAGGAGAAGGGCAATGCGGCCAGCGGGATCGACAGACCTGGAAAACTGTCCGGTATCGGACGATGTGCTGAAGCGGTTATTGGACGCCACTTTGAATGCTGTTGCCGACGTGGGCAACCAACTTCCGGAAAGCCAGCGCGCGGCATTGGCCGTCTATTGTTACCGGCGCGCGCATTTCCGCAAACTGGGCCTGTCGCTTGCAGCGCTTTGCAGCCGGCAATCCCTGATTATGGAAGCCGGGCATGCCGGTGAACTGATCCATCTGCAGGCCGTCAGTGCCGGCTCCGCGGCGAGCGGCCGGCCCGGCAGCCTGCCAAGAGGCGGCAAGGCGCCGGTCAGCCTGCACGTCGTTTAAGGAATCCAACCAGGGGCAGGGTCCTTCCTCCCACCCGCCCCCACCTCCGGCAACCGCCTTCGCAGCCCTGCTGCGCCAGTCGGTTGCCTTTTTCTTTGAGCGCAGGCCGGGCGGCCGCAGCTGGGTCGACTGCCTGAATCTTGTGCCGAGGTAACATCAAAGTTGCTTGCCCTCCTAGACAGGCCCTCTACACTTAGGGGAACGTTCTGAACTTGGGATGGTGGTCCATGGCTTCAGCCGTTTCGTTTTGCATCGGGCTCTTCCAGCGCCTTCCGCATGTTGCGCGGCAGGCGGCGTCTCTCTTGGCCATCACCCTCGGCCTGGCCCTGCCGCAACCGGCCTTCGCCGTCTGCCAGCTTGTCGCAGACGCGCCCTACAGGAGCCCCGCGACGGGCGAGGCCCGCGTCTGGCAGGCCGCCCTCAAGACCGGCGAGGTGCAGATCCGCTATATCGGCCATTCGACCTTCGAACTGGAAACGCCGCAGGGCGTACGCATCGCGACGGACTATAACGACAGCTACCGGCCGTTCCTGCCGCCGACGGTCGCAACCATGAACGGCGCCCACAGCACGCATTATTCGCTCAATCCCGACCCGAGCATCGAACACCTGCTTTACGGCTGGAACCCGGAGGGCGGGCCGATGGATCACGACCTGACGGTTCAGGACGTGCGCATCCGCAACATCCAGACCAACATCCGCGGCTGGGACGGGGAAACACGCCGCCTGGGCAATTCCATCTTCATCTTCGAGGTCGCGGATCTGTGCCTCGCCCATCTGGGCCACCTGCACCACAGGCTGACCCAGGAGGATCTCACAAGACTCGGGCAGATCGACGTCGTCTTCGCGGCGATCGACAATTCGTCGACACTCCGGCTGGAAAGCATGATGAACGTCCTGGAGAATATCGGCCCGGCGATGGTGATTCCGATGCATTTTCATTTCCACGGCGCCCTGCAGGCCTTCGTGAGCCGGGCAACGGAAGAAGGCTACAAGATCGTCCGGGCGGAGCAGCCGAAACTGATCGTCACCCGGTCGAGCCTGCCTCTCCAGAAAACCGTCTATGTCATGATGCCGGGCGGCGGCTGAGGGCCGTTTCTCCGCAAACGAACAATCTGTTTTGAGCATCCCTACCAACACATTTCCCTCATCCTGAGGAGGACCGACAGGTCCGTCTCGAAGGATGGGCGGCATACTCCCGAGCAAGCTGCCCATCCTTCGAGACAGCGCTTACGCGCTTCCTCAGGATGAGGTCGTTTGCGTGATGTTTCAGCGGTTGGTTTTTGGGAGAGACCCTCAGGTCCCGAAGCGCAGAAAGACTACCTGGCTGTCTCCGGCCTGGCGCCGGTCGCGTTCGGTGAAGCCGTCCGGAACCTCGATGTCGGCGGAAGCGCGTTCCTCCAGCACACAGACGGCGCCCGGCTTCAGCCAGCCGCCCGCCGCCGCAGAGGCAAGCGCCTTTTCGCCGAGGCCCTTGTCATAGGGCGGATCGGCAAACACGAGATCGAACGGCTCGATGGTGCCGGCACCGCCGAGGCGCGTGGCGTCGCGCCGGAAGATCTTCGCCACGCCGTTCAGGCCAAGCGATTCCATGTTGCGGCGGATGATCCCGCGTGCTTCCGCGCCCTCCTCGATGAACGTGCAATGGCGCGCACCCCGGCTGAGCGCTTCGAAGCCAAGGGCTCCGGTTCCGGCAAAGAGATCGAGAACCCGGAGACCCTCAAGGTCCACATCGAGGCCATGGGCCAGGATGTTGAACACCGTCTCGCGCAGCCGGTCGCTGGTCGGCCGGGTCGCCTGGGATTTCGGGGCGGCCAGTGCCGCGCCCTTGAAGCGCCCGGCGACTATTCTCACGAGCGGTCTCCGCCCCTGGGACCCTTGCCGCCTCTGGGCGGACCGCTGCGGGGCCCCTTGTCACGCCCGGTCCGGTTTTCCTGCTGCTTGTCCTCGACGAGCCCATCCTCGCCCCAGATCTTGCGCGGCGGCGGGCTGAAGCGCTCCTCGCCGTAATCCTTGCGGGCTTTGGGCTCCGACGTCATGCGGAAACGGGAGCGCGGAGAGACTTTTTCCTGGCGCGGGCCGGTATTCTTGCGTTTGCCCGATTTTTCGTCCTTGTCCCGGCCCATGCGCTCGGATTTGGCCGTCTTGCGACGGTCGGTCTCGGCCCGGCCCTCGCGGGCGGTCAGCCATTTGCCCTGGCCGCCGTCGCCCCGTTCACCGGAGTGTCTTTCGCCGGAGTGTCTTTCACCGGAGTGTCTTTCACCGGACCGGCCGCCGCCGCGCCGTGCGCCGGCGGGCTTCTTGTCGGTTTCCTGTTTGGGCGCATGAAAAATCGGGGCGTCGAAATCGGCGCCCGCCTCTTCCGCCAGAGCCTCGCCGAGCTGGTCACGCAGCACGCGGCCGCGGATCTCGCGGACATCGCCCTCGGGCAGATCCATAAGCTGGAACGGTCCGTAGGACAGGCGGATCAGCCGGTTCACCGCCAGGCCCAAATGCTCCAGCACCCGTTTGACTTCGCGGTTCTTGCCCTCGCGCAGGCCGACGGTCATCCAGGCGTTGCCGCCCTGTTCCTTGTCCAGCGTCGCCTCGATCGCGCCATAGAGGACGCCGTCGATGGCGATACCGTCCTTCAGACCGTCCAGATCAGCCTGGGTCACCTTGCCGAAAGCACGCACGCGGTAGCGGCGCAGCCAGCCCGTGGAGGGCAGTTCCAAGACGCGCGCCAGCCCGCCGTCATTGGTCAGGAGCAGCAAGCCTTCCGTATTGATGTCGAGGCGGCCGACGGTCAGGACGCGCGGAAGCTCCTTCGGCAGCCTGTCGAACACGGTGGGCCGGCCTTCCGGGTCCTTGTTGGTGGTCACCAGGCCGCGCGGCTTGTGATAGAGCCAGAGCCGCGTGCGCTCGCGCATCGGCAGCGGGTTTCCGTCGACCAGCACCTTGTCGTCCGGCGTCACGGTCACGGCCGGCGTCGTCAGCACCTTGCCGTTGAGTTCGACCCGGCCGTTTTCGATCCAGGTCTCCGCCTCGCGGCGCGAACACAGGCCGGCGCGCGCCATGACCTTGGCAATCCGATCGCCGCGGTCGGCGGTATCCTCGGAAACGGGCGCGGGCTTCGGGCCAGCCTTCTTTGCACCCTGGGGTGCGGACCGGCGTTTTTCCGGTGCGCGTTTGTCGCGTCCCTGGCCTTTTGCCGGGCCCGGGCGCTTGGGAGGTGATTTTCTTGTCGTCATGGGCGCGTCATAGCAGAGCTTGGGCGTTTCTGGAATCGCTTGTTTTCACCAATCACCGCAGGGGCGGTCCTTGCGGCACGCATAGCTTGCCAGATGAAGCGGGCCGATTTATCCGACTGGGGCTGACGGCGGGTGCAAATCCAACTAAACAATTCCGCACGACCCTTTTTGACGCCGTTCGAAACGAGACCCGATGACAGTCCCTGAAACCGCCGATATTCAAAGGTCCTTCATGGATCTCGCCCTGGAGGAGGCGGAGCAGGCCGGGGCAAGGCGCGAGGTGCCGGTCGGCGCGGTTCTGGTGTACGACGGGAAGGTGCTCGCCCGCAACGGTAACCGGACTCTGGAGCTGAACGATCCGACCGCCCATGCGGAAATCCTCGTGATCCGGGCCGCCTGCGCCGAACTCGGATCGCAGCGGCTGCCGGATTGCGACCTCTATGTCACCCTGGAGCCCTGCCCGATGTGCGCGGGTGCGATCTCCTTCGCACGCATCCGCCGTCTTTACTACGGCGCGGGAGACGAAAAGGGCGGCGCGGTCGATCACGGCACAAGGTTCTTCCACCAGCCGACCTGCCACCATGTGCCGGAAGTCTATTCCGGATTTGGCGAAAGCCACGCCGCAACGCTGCTGAAAAACTTTTTCCAGACAAAACGTTAGAGCCTTTTGCGGCTAAATACCGGCACCTCCGCCCCTGCCAAATTGTCGCGTGGCTGAAACGCAACATCGCAATCCAAACGTGCCGCCGAAGGCCGTTTGTGATCGCCGCGGTATCCAAACCGTCATCCTCGGTGACCATATTCCGGGCGGGGGTAAGTTCGCATTCTTATCGGAGTATCAAATGACACGCATTGCTGTTCTCGGGGCGATCGCCGGTTTCGTTGCGGCGGCCAATCCGGCGCAGGCCGCCGACCTGCCGGTGGCTCCTGAACCTGTCGACTACGTCCGCATCTGCGATGCTTACGGGGCGCGTTTCTATTACATTCCCGGCACCGAGACCTGCCTGCGCGTGGGCGGCCGCGTGCGGTTCGACACAAGGTTCCGGAACTTCGGTGAAGCCGAAAACGCCTGGGGCGACCGGGACAGCGACGGCCTGCAGTTGCGCTCGCGCGGCTATCTCTATCTCGACGCCCGTACGGCGACCGAATACGGAACCCTGCGCGCCTATGTAGAGATGTACGGCACCGCGACCAATTCCGACAACTCGTCGTTCACGTTGGACAAGGCCTATATTCAATGGGGCGGCCTGCTGGCCGGGCGCAACGGGTCGAACTTCGACTTCTTCACCGGCTATGCGTTCGACGCCCAGATCGAAAGCTACAGCGACCAGAAGATCAATCAGGCCGCTTACACCTTCGCCTTCGGCAACGGCTTCAACGCGACGGTCGCCGTTGAGGACAGCTCCAGCCGGGATACCGACATCGGATTGAACGGCGGCTCGCAGGGCTATGGCGGCACCCGCATGCCGGATTTCGTCGGCGCTCTCGGCGTCAAGCAGGGCTGGGGCGAAGCCCAGATCATGGGTGCTCTGCATCAGGTCTATCCGAACGCGACCTATAACGGCATCACCGGCGGCTCCGAGGACGAGCTCGGCTGGGCGGTCGGCGCCGGCGTCGAGTTCAAGTTCAACGGTCTGGCCCGCGGCGGAAGCGTCGCCCTTCAGGGGGTCTACACGGACGGAGCGAGCGGCTACGGCTCGACCGGCTGGAACAGCCTGATCACCGACGCGGCCTTTACCAGCACCGGAACCGACACCACCAAGACCTGGAACATTTTCGGCGGCGTCAACCTTGGTCTGACCGACACCATCGAGGTCAATGTCGAAGGCGGCTACCACAATGTCGAAGGCGGCACCAGCGCCTATGACTTCACCCAGTGGGACGCGACCGCCAACGTGGTCTGGGAACCGGTTTCCGGCTTCATCATGGGTCCGGAACTGCAGTACCGCGACCTGGACTTCAGCCGGGCTTCCGGCCTCGACGACACCTACGAGCTCTACGGCACGTTCCGCCTGCAGCGGACGTTCTAAAGCTTCGCAGGTACCAGTACAGGAAGCCCCGGACCGGCGGTCCGGGGCTCGGTTAGCTGACAAGAACCCCCAAGCCTCATCAACTCAGGTCTTTTATTAGGGCTGGAATGACGCATCACCGCGCCGCCGTCCCGGACTTGATCCGGGGCCTTCATGGCAGGTCCCGGATCAAGTCCGGGACGGCATAGAGCGCGTGGCTCGACATCGTTCCTACCACCCGCGTCATTCCGGACGCAGCGCAGATCCGGGATCGGGGAGCCGCGGGCTGTCAATCAAAAAAGGATTGGCAAGGGCAACGGCTTATGGCTCTCCGATCCCGGCTCGCGCTTCGCTTGGCCGGGATGACGATAGCCGGGGTGATGCCTCGGCGAACAGTCAGCTTTTCCAGACAGGCGGATCGTTTTTTCGTTGAGCCGAGCCTCAAGACAGCCGCTACCGCGTCTGATCCCACATTTCCAGAGCCTCCGGCCACAGGCCGTTGTCCCAGAGGTCGCCATGATCCGCGCCTTCGACGATCATGAGGCGTTTCGGATCGTTCGCCCGTTCAAACAGCCGCTTGCCGTGCTCTACGGGGATGATCCGGTCTTCCGTGCCGTGAACGACCAGGACCGGCATGGTGACGTCGCCGATACGGTCGCGCGTCGGCATCGGGTCCTTCATCAGGAGATCGACGGGCAACCAGGGATATTGCTCGCGAGCCATGTCCGAAAGAGCTGTATAGGGGGCTTCCAGGACCAGAAGACCGGCTTCGGGACGGTTCACCGCCACCGCGGTCGCGACGCCGGTTCCCAGGCTTTCGCCGTGAAGGATGACCGGCGTTCCGGTTGCCGCCAGCCGGTCGAAATGTTCCAGACCGTCCGAAATGAGGACATCCTCCGACGGGCTTCCCTCGCTGCCCGCATAGCCGCGATAGCTTGGGGCGTAGAGCCCGAAACCGCTGTCGAGGATCTGTTTGAACCGCTTCCACCGCGCGGAGACATTGCTGGAATTGCCATGGAAATAAAGGACCGTGGGCGCGCCCGCCGCCGCCGGTTCTGCGCGCCAGACGGCGACCTTCGTGCCATCCGCCATCGCCATCGTTTCGACGGTGACGTTCTCGAGGCCCTTTTCGGCCGGATCGGCGAGTTCGCCCGTCGGCACGAAGACAAAGCTGCGCTGGTTCAGATACATATAGCCGGCCGCCATTCCATAGGCGATGGCGAAGGCAACCGCGAAACCAACGAGAACCCGCGCGGCTTTTCGCCCGGCCCCTTTTGGCCGGCCGGATGGCGTCTCTGACTGAGTGGACCGGGTTTCCGCCATGGCGTTCTCCTGACTGATACTCCGCAGGTTTACGGAAAAGTTCCGGCCACCGATCAGTCCGGCGGGTTATTTCCGTCCGAACAGCTTTTCGATGTCCGTGAGCTTGAGCTCCACCCAGGTCGGCCGGCCGTGGTTGCACTGGCCCGAAAGAGGCGTCGCCTCCATGTCGCGCAGAAGCGCGTCCATTTCTTCCGGACGCATGCGCCGTCCGGCCCGGACAGAGCCGTGGCAGGCCATGGTGGCGGCAACGTGGTCGAGCGTTTCCTTCAGGCTGTCGGCGGTCTCCCATTCGGCGAGCTCGTCTGCCAGGTTCCTCACCATGCCCTGAATGTCCATGTCGCCGAGGATCGCCGGCGTTTCCCGGACCGCGATCGCGCCCGGGCCGAAGGCTTCCAGCGAAAGACCGACCTTTTCCAGGTCCTCCGCCCGCTCCGCGAGACGCGCGGCATCTTCCTCCGGCAGTTCGACGACCTCCGGGATCAGCAGGATCTGCCGGGCGACCTCCTTCTTCGCCAGCGCCTCCTTCAACCGTTCGTAGACGAGCCGCTCATGAGCCGCGTGCTGGTCGACGATGACGACGCCGTCCTCCGTCTGGGCGATGATATAGGTACCGTGGACCTGCGCCCGGGCGGCGCCAAGCGGTAAATGGGTCTTCCCGGTTTCGACCGGCACCTCGTGGGCGCGGGCATCCGCCGACGGGGCGGCAAAATCCGCAAAGCCGTCCTGCGCGTCGAAGGCCGCCTGGGGCTGTTCGGCAAAGCCGGCGGCCGGCGCGCCTGCCGTTTCCAGCGGCCGGAAGGCCTCCGGGTCCCAGCGCGGAGCCGCGGCGGTCTGACGGTAACCGGCGCCTCCTCCGTATCCGCCACCATTCCCGGCAGCTCCGGAAGGCGGTGCCTGATAGGGCGCCGGTTGCGAGCGGATCGCATTCAGGGCGACGGCGGCATTGGATGTCGACGACCGGTGCCCGGACTGGACAAGCGCGTGTTTGATGGAGCCGACGAGCAGTCCGCGCACAAGCTGGCTGTCGCGGAAGCGCACGTCGGCCTTTGCCGGATGCACGTTCACATCCACCTGGGCGGGATCGAGATCGAGGAACAGGACGACAACGGGATGCCGGTCGCGGGCGAGCACGTCGGCATAGGCGCCGCGCAGGCCGGAGAGCAGCAGCTTGTCCTTCACCGGGCGGCCGTTGACGAAAAAGAACTGGTTCTGGGCGTTGCCGCGGTGGTGGGTCGGCAATCCGGCAAAGCCAGTCAGCCGGACGCCCTCGCGCTCGGCGTCGATTTCCATGGCGTTATCGACGAAGTCCTGACCCAGGATCTGCGCGATGCGCGCCAAATGAGGCTCGCTGCCCCGGGCCGCCGGCCAGGTCTGTGCCTGGCGGTCGGCCCCGGACAGCGAAAAGCCGATTTCGGGATAGGCAAGCGCGATGCGCTTGACGATTTCCGTGATCGCCGAGGCTTCCGCCCGGTCGGATTTGAGAAACTTCAGCCGCGCCGGGGTCGAGAAGAACAGGTCCCGGACCTCGACCTGGGTGCCCTTGGTGCGGGCGGCGGGAACGAGCGGCTGCTCCTTGCCACCTTCCACGGCAATCGCCCAGGCATGGTCTTCTTCCTCATGCCGGGTCTGGATGGCAAGCCGGGCCACCGATCCGATGGACGGCAGGGCTTCGCCGCGGAAGCCGAGCGTGCGGATATCGAACAGGTCGTCGTCGGAAATCTTCGAGGTGCAATGGCGGCGGATCGCCAGTTTCAGGTCGTCCTGGCGCATACCCTCGCCATCGTCGGCAACGCGCATCAGCGTCTTGCCGCCGGCCGCGGTGACGATTTCGATATTCGCCGCGCCGGCGTCAACAGCGTTCTCGACCAGTTCCTTGATCACGCTGGCGGGACGTTCGATCACCTCGCCGGCCGCGATCTGGTTGATCACCCGTTCGCCAAGTTGCCTGACCTGCATGAAACTCCCTCTACTCGGTTTCGCACCGCGACATGTTCCTATATGGTCCGCGCCGAGTTCGCTTCGATTCCTTTTTCAGCTTATCAGACCTATCGCAATCCGGGTGACCCGCCATGACCGTTTCTGCACCGCTTCTTGTCGAGGGGCTCCGTGACCTCGCCTCTTCCTACAAGGGAATCTTATGTGATGTCTGGGGCGTTCTGCACAATGGGGTGGCGGCATTCGAAGGCGCCCACAAGGCGCTCAGGACCTACCGGGAAGAAACCGGCGGCAAGGTCGTCCTGATCACCAACGCGCCGCGTCCGGCGCCACAGGTCGGCGAGATGCTGGCCAACCTGGGCGTTCCGGAAGGCAGCTACGACAGCATCATCACTTCCGGCGACGTGACCCGCGAGGTTCTGGTCGCCCAGGGCGACAAGACCCTGCTGCATATCGGCCCGAACCGGGACCAACCGCTTTACTGGGATCTCGACGCGACCTTCACCTCAAACGACGACGAAGCCGAAGCGATCAGCTGCACCGGCCTGGTCGACGACGAAACCGAAACGCCGGACGATTACCGGGACCGCCTGCAGAAACTCGCCGACCGCAAACTGCCGATGATCTGCGCCAACCCGGACATCGTCGTCGAACGCGGCGACCGGCTGATCTGGTGCGCAGGCGCCCTGGCGCGGCTCTACGAGGATCTGGGCGGCGACGTCACGATCCTCGGCAAACCGCACGCCCCGATCTATCATGCAGCCCTGAAGCGCTTCGAGGACCTGGGCGGCGAGAAGATTTCCAAGGAAAACGTGCTGGCGATCGGCGACGGCTTGCCGACAGATATCCGCGGCGCAGTGTCCCAGGATATCGACGTCCTGTTCATTACGGCCGGGATCCACGCCTCGGACTTCGGCCCGAGCGATCAACCGGAAGAGCACCTGATCCGCAAGCGCCTGATCGAAGAAGGCCTGCGCGCCCGCGCCGCCCTGCCGCGTCTGTGGTGGTGATTTCAGGCGTCGGGCTTCATCCGGAAAATCTTTCCAGCATCGAGTAAACCCCGATCGGCACCTGGACCGGCCGCGCCATGAGGCGCCCCCGAAGAGCGCCTGTTTGTCATCTGGACCGAAACAACTGTCGTAACAGCGGATTATGCTCCCGGCCGGTGACGTCGGTCACAGGTCACTTTGTCCCGCCTTCCCAAATTGAGGACCGGGCCTGAGTTCACTATATGGAGATGGCTGAGCGAACCGTTGCACCGGCGGTCCGGCGCCAGGCCATTTTATATCACGTTGGGGAGATTGCCCTTGTCGCTGCTGCGCAAAGCCTTGATCGTTCCGCCGATAGCCGTCGGCGCCGCCCTCCTGTTCTACGTCGCAAGCGGGCGCGAAGCTCCAAGGCGCGTCGCGGTTGAAGAAACGGCGACGGTGGTCCGGGTCGTCACCACGGAGCCCCGGTCCTTCATTCCGCGAGTGATCGGTTACGGCACGGTGGAGCCGTCACGCACGCTCGATGCGATTGCCCAGGTTTCAGGCCGGGTTACCTATATCAACCCGAGCTTCAAGCGCGGCGACTTCATAGCCGAAGGCGACACCCTCATCACGCTGTCTCCCGAGGACTACGAACTGGAGATCGCCGAGGCCCAGAGCGACATCGCCAGCGCGGAAGTGGATCTTGAAGAGCTGGCGGTCACGCTGGAGACGCAGAAAAAGTCCCTGGAAATCTCCAAGGCCGTGCTCGATCTGGAAGAGCGCGAACTGGAGCGGCTCAAGACCCTTCTGGACCGGAAGGTGATTTCGGATCAGCAGGTCGAGGATCAGGAGGCGACGGTCCTGAAGCAGAAAACGGACCTTCAGAACCTTGAAAACGAGATCGCGCTCAATCCGGTCAAACAAAAGGCGCTGGAACAGGCGAAACGCAAGAACGAGGTCCGCCTGCAGACGGCCCAGCTCGATCTGTCCAGAACGACCATCCGGGCCCCGTTCGATGCCCGGGTCGCCAAGGTCAATGTCGAGATCGACCAGTTCGTCGCCTCCGGAACCTCCATCGGCGAACTGGATGGGGTGGACGCCGCCGACATCGATGTGCAGATCACCCCCTCCACCATGGCCGGTTTCGCCCATCTGGCCTTTCCGGGCGAGATCGATCCGGACGAAAACATGCTGCGCGCCCGCGAGCGTCTGGACAAGCTGTCGGCGCGCGTCACGGTCGGCGCCGTCGGCTCGGCCGCGAAGTGGGACGCCAGGGTCAAGCGCGTGAGCGACACGGTCGATCCGGACACCCGCTCGCTCGGTCTGATCGTTTCCGTCGACGATCCCTACCGCTCCGCCCGGCCGGGCATCAAACCGCCGCTCGTGAAGGGCATGTTCACCGAGGTCGAGCTTTCGGCGCCCGCCGTTCCCGACCAGACCGTTCTGCCGCGCAACGCCGTCTCGAACGGCAGGATCATGACCGTTTCGAAGGATAACCGCCTTGCGTTCATGGAGGTGGAGGACAGCTATCATTTCGAGGATATCGTCGTTTTGAAGACGCCCTTGCCCGCCGGCACGCAGGTGATCGTCAGCGACGTATCTCCGGTCATCGAAGGCATGCTGCTCAAGCCGGTCGAGGATGAAAAGATCGCCCAAAGCCTGACAGAGGCCACAGGCACGGCCGGGGACGCCGTCCAATGATCCGGTATTTCGCAAACCATCAGACGGCGGCCAATCTGCTGATGGGCGCTCTGATCGTTCTCGGCCTGCTCAATCTGCCCAACATCCTGATGGAGACCTTTCCGCAGATCCCGATCAAGAGGATCACGGTCAATGTCGCCTATCCCGGCGCGACGTCGGCGGATGTCGAACGGACGGTCTGCCGGCGGATCGAGGACGCCCTCGACGGCGTGGAAAATATCGACGAGCTCAAATGCATGTCCCGGGAAAACCTCGCGCTCGCGACCGTCACCATGGTCGAGGGCAAGGACATCGATCAGCTCATGCTCGATGTCGACCGGGAAATCAGCGCCATTTCGGATTTTCCCGAAGGGATCGAAGACCCGGTCGTGGAAAAATCGGGCCGCCTGAACCGGGCGACCTCGGTGGTCATCACCGGCATCGAAGACAAGCCCCAGCTCAAGAACTATGCCGAAGGGGTCAAGGAACGCATGCTGCGCTTCGGCGGCATTCCACAGGTCGAGGTCGCCGGTTTCTCCGACCGGCAGTTCCGGATCGAGGTGCGCGACGCCGCGGCCCGGGAACTGGGACTGACGCTCTCGGAAATCGCCAGCACGCTGACGCGGCAGAACATCAACGCGCCGTCCGGGGAAATCACCACCGAAGGCGGCTCGATCCTGCTGCGCTTTGCCGACGAGCGGCTCGCCGCGAACGCCTATGCCTCGGTCGTCGTCGCGTCCTCGCCGCAGGGCGGACAGGTGAAGCTCGGCGATATCGCGACAATCACCGATCTCTTCGAGGACGAAGAGGTCGAAACCCGGCTCGACGGCAAGCTCGCCGCCGTTCTCGATGTTTCCATGACCCGCGCCGACGATCTCATCAAGGTGGTCGACCGCGTCAAGGCCTTTGTCGAGGAAGAACAGGGCCGGACGGCGCCCGGCGTGAAACTGACGGTCATCAACGACGGGTCGATCGCGCTGAAGGACCGGCTCTGGATGCTCGTGACCAACAGTCTCCAGGGCCTTGCCCTCGTGGTCGCCGCCATGTGGATCTTCTTCGGCGGTCGGCAGGCCTTCTGGATCGGCATGGGCCTGCCCGTATCGTTCCTGGGCGCGCTGGCAATCATGTCCATGCTCGGCATCACCATCAACATGCTGTCGATGGTCGCGCTGCTCATCGTGGTCGGCATCATGATGGACGACGCCATCGTGATCTCGGAAAACATCGCGACCAAACGCCAACAGGGGCTTTCTCCCCTGGAAGCGGCGGTTCAGGGTACGCTTCAGGTAGCGCCCGGCGTGTTCTCGTCGTTCCTCACGACAGCGGCCGTCTTCGGCGCGCTGGCCTTTCTCAGCGGCGATCTTGGCGATCTGCTCAGCGTCATCCCGGTGGTCATGCTGCTGGTCCTGGCGATTTCCCTGATCGAAGCGTTTCTCATTCTGCCGAACCATCTGTCGCATGGCGGTGGAGCGGACAAGCAGAACCGGGTGACGCAGAAGGCGGATGCCGGCGTTTCCTGGGTGCGCGAGCACATTATCGGACCCTGCGCAACCTGGTCCGTCCGCAACCGGTATCTCACCGTCGGCATCTGCGTGATGATTTTTTTGGGTACGCTTGCGCTTCTCGCCGGCGGGCTGGTGAAATTCCAGGCCTTCCCGAATGTCGAAGGCAACCAGATCGAAGCAAGGATCGAGCTTCCGGCAAGCGCCACCCTGAAAGACACGCGCGCGGTCGTCGCGAACGTGGTTTCGGCGCTGGAACGCATGGACGAGGCGCTGTCGCCGCGCAATCCGGAAAAAGCTTCCCTGCTTGAGAACGTTCTCGTGCGGTTCAACGAAAACAGCGACGCAGGCACCAATGGCGCCCATCTCGCCACCATCAACGTGGACCTCATCGAAGGCGCCCTGCGGGATGCCGGCAACCAGGAAATCCTGACGGTCTGGAGGCAGGAAATCCCCGCCACGCTGGATGTCCGGCGGATCGTCATCACCGAATCCAGCATCGGCCCCGCCGGGCGGGCGATCGAGCTGCGCCTCGCCCACCGGGACCTCGAAGTCCTGGACCATGCCTCGGAGGAGCTGCAGGGATGGCTCAACGGCTATGAAGGCGTCTACAACATCTCCGACGACCTGAGCCTCGGCAAGCCCGAGCTGGCGCTTTCCCTGAAGGACGGGGCCGGCGCCGTCGGACTGGATGCCCAGGGGATCGCAGACCAGCTCAGGGGCGCCTATAACGGCATCACCGCGGACGAGGTGCAGGTCGGATCGGAAAGCTTCGAGATCGATGTGCGCCTGGCGGGCAGCGACCGCAACAGCCTCGGCGATTTCGAGCTCTTCACCGTCGAAACGCCGGCCGGCGACCGGGTTCCGCTCGGCAGCGTCGCCGAGATCGTTTCGGACCGGAGCTACACGAAGATCAACCGGATCGACCGCATGCCAACGGTGACCGTGACCGGCGACGTTCTTCTCGGCGTCGCCAATGCCAACGAGGTGGTCAAGGACACGGAAACAAGATTCCTGCCGGAGCTCCTGAAGAAGTATCCGGGCCTGCAGGCCTCGACGGAAGGCCAGAACGCGGAAGGCGCCAAGACCCAGGCGTCCATGGCCCGGGCGCTCGGCACCGGCCTGCTCTTCGTGTTCTTGCTGCTGAGTTTCCAGTTCCGCAGCTACACCGAACCGGTGGTCGTGATGGTGCTGATCCCGTTTGCGCTCATCGGCGCGGTTTGGGGCCACCTCCTCTTGGGGATCGACTTCGCCCTGCCGAGCATGCTCGGGTTCATCTCGCTCGCCGGCATCGTGGTCAACGATTCCATCCTGCTGGTTCAATTCATCAAGAACGAACACGCCCCCGATATGGACAGTGTCGCGGAAATCGCCCCGCTCGGCGCCAAGGCGCGGTTCCGGGCCATCCTGCTGACCTCGCTGACGACGATCATGGGCATGCTGCCGCTGCTCTTCGAAACCAGCCCGCAGGCCCAGGTTCTCATTCCGCTGGTGACGTCGATCTCCTTCGGCCTGATCGGAACCACGGTCATGATCGTGTTCGTCGTTCCCGCCTTCTACACGATCCTCGACGATTTCGGCCTGACCTCCCTCGCCGCCGAGCGCAAGGCGCATGAGAAGGCACAGGCGGCGCCAACTCTTTGAGTCCGATCGAAGGACATCCAGATCTTCGCTTCGGACGATTCCGCCTTCTCCATCGTCCTGCCATGGCTCGACCATGGCATCCATGCCGTTTCCTGCCCACGCGATCAGCCTCGACAGGTTGAAAGGTCACGGCATGGATCACCGGGTCAAGCCCGGTGAAGACCCGAGAGCGGGGATAGGGCGGGTTTCATTTTCCGAATAAACGGCAAGAACAGGCTCATGCCGAAATGCAAAAAGGGCCCGGAAACCGGGCCCTTTCGAATTCGATTTTGAAGACGCTCGCCGAACTCAGTCGAAGAGCTTGTCGATATCGGCCTGGGCATCCCCGAGCAGGGCGTCGATGTCGTCCTGGGAAACGCCTTCGCCGGCATGCTGCGGTCCGTGAAGGATTAGTTCGCGCTTGCGGCGGTCCTTGTCGTTCTCCTCGATCACCGCGTCGAGGTCCTCCGGAATGCGCAGATGCGCGATGAAGGAGGTCACGCGCTCATCGATGAAATTGAGTGTCTCGACGACCTTCGAGATCCGCTGGCCGGTAATGTCCTGGAAGGTGCAGGCCTCGAAGATACTGATCATCTTGTTGCTGACCAGCTCCTGATAGGCATCGGCATCGCCGGTGTCGGCGCCCATGATCTCTTCGGCAGCTTCCATGATCGTGTTGGTGGCGGCTTCCGTCGCCTCGACGATCGCATCCAGCTCGCGGCCGGCATCGGGGATCTTGCTGCCGGTCATGTCGTTCGCGCGCAAATTGGAGATCTCCTCCTTCATGCGCGTGATTTCCCTGGCGATCGCGGTGAGTTCTTCCGTGACGGCCGGCTGAATGGTCGACAGGAAGTCGAACATCGAACCCGACATCACCTCGGCAAGATGCATCACGTCGGTCAGGGAAACTTCGCCGTCTCGATTTTTGTTTTCCTGAAGGAAATCGATTATCCGGGCGACGTTTTCCTGTTTCATATTGGCCATCAGGTCTAGCCTTTCCATTTGAATGCATCCTCCGATACGCGGGCCTGAAGTTCAGATCCCGCTATAACTTTCCGGAAACACCAAGACTGACCCGGCCTGCCTGCCCAGCAAGACCGTGCCGATCATGACCGTCCGTCCGGCTCTGGCGGAGAGGCGCCCCTCGCTGGTCTCCGCCGGGCGCGGGATATCAATCGGAGAAGACAGCTTCGATCTTGCCTTTGAGCGTCTGGGCATTGAAAGGCTTCACGATGTAGTTGTTCACACCGGCCTTTTTCGCGGCAATGACGTTTTCCGTCTTGGATTCCGCGGTGACCATGATGAAGGGCGTTTTGCTGAGGCTGCCGTCGGAACGAACCTGCTTGAGCAGTTCGTAACCGGTCATCGGCTCCATATTCCAGTCGGAAATCACCAGGCCGTAACGGCGCTGCTTCATTTTTTCCAGAGCTTCGGTACCGTCCGCAGCATCGTCGATATCTTCAAAACCGAGTTGCTTGAGCAAGTTCCGAATGATGCGAATCATCGTCTTGTAGTCATCGACCACGAGGACCGGCATCTGAAGATCAAGGGCCATTGTCTACTCCATACTGTCAATTTGCGCGGCCCCTGGCCGTGGGCCGGTGGAAACGCGTTATGACTTTTGAAGGAGAGTGACACATTTCTTTGTGTCCTCACCTCCCCACACTCCAAGCAATTTACCGGCCGCCCCTGAAAAGACCGTTAATGACAAGAATTTTTTTCTCCACACAAAGCACAATTGCCAGAAAACCTTGCGGAGCCTAGCTTCCACGATGCTTGAGAGGACAAGTCAGGGCGGAGATCGTAATGCTGGAACTACAAAAACTCTGTTTCGAAGATCTGAAGACCGGGATGAGCGAAGAACTGGTCAAACATGTCAGTTCTTCCGATGTTGTTGGCTTCGCGGAAGTATCGGGGGACCGTAATCCTATCCATCTGTCGGAACATTTCGCGGCCCGCACACCCTTCAAGACCCGAATCGCCCACGGACTCTACACGGCCAGCCTGATTTCCGCGGTGCTCGGCACGCGCCTTCCGGGACCTGGAGCGATCTACCTGTCCCAGACGCTGAACTTCAAGGCGCCGGTGAAGATCGGCGACGACGTCAAGGTGGTCGTGAAGGTGGAGGAACTGATGGAGCGCGGCAACCGCGCCCGGCTTTCCTGCGTGTGCAGCGTCGGCGACACGGTGGTGCTCGAGGGCGAGGCCCTGGTCAAGGTGCCGAGCCGCGACGAGGACATGTCAGGCCTCTGAGCCCATCCCGCAGAACCGATCTTGACCTTTGCCCCGCATGGCGGCAGGTTCCACGCGAGATCGGCGGATCTTCGAAAGCCGGTTGCCTCTAAATTGTGAGACCACACCGTCCGCGCCCGTCGGAGCGCTGACGGCGGGTCCGTTGCGGGCGAGCGGCCGGATGCGCTTGCCCCGCCATTCCCGCCAGGCCGGCCGGCCGGGCATATCGCGCGTAGGTTTGCCGCATGAGCCAGTCTGATCCCTCCAAGTTCCTGATCGTCGACAAACTGGAGAGCTTTCCGGAAGAGCTTAGGGGCGGCATCGTAGCGATCGGGAATTTTGACGGGGTCCACCGGGGCCACCGGGCGGTGCTGGATGCGGCCCTGGGGCTGGGGCACGGCACCCATCATCCGGTCTATGCCATGAGTTTCGAGCCTCATCCGCGCACCGTGTTCAATCCGTCCCATCCGGTCTTCCGCCTAACCCCGCCCGCCATCAAGGTGGAAATCCTGCGCGTGTGCGGCCTCGAGGGCGCGCTGATCCTGCCTTTTACAAGGGAGTTCGCCGGAATCGAGGCAAATGCCTTCGTCCAGGACATCCTGATCGACACGCTCGGCATTTCCCATGCGGTCACCGGATACGACTTCCACTTCGGCCGCGCCCGGCAGGGAACGCCCGACTATCTGCGCGACGCCGGCGCCAATCACGGTTTCGGCGTGACGATCGTCCAGCGCGAAGAGGACGAGGGCGCGGAGGTCATTTCCTCCTCGCGGATCCGCGACTGTCTGGGACGCGGCGACATCGTCCATGCGAACGGCCTCCTCGGATACCGCTGGTTCTTCGAGGCGGAGGTGCTGCACGGCGACAAGCGCGGCCGGGATCTCGGGTATCCGACCGCGAACCTGAGCCTGAGCGAGGACTGCCCGCTGCTGCAGGGGATTTATGCCGTGAAGGCGAAGGCCGCCGGAGGCTGGTATGACGGGGTCGCCAGTTACGGTCGCCGACCGACCTTCGACAATGGTCCGGCACTGTTCGAGGTTCATCTGTTCGGTTTCGACGGCGATCTCTACGGGCACACCCTCAGGGTCCATCTGGTGTCCTATCTGCGCGGCGAACAGAAATTCGAGTCCGTCGAGGCGCTGATCACCCAGATGGACCAGGACAGCGAAGAAGCCAGGGCCGCGCTCGGGTCTCTGCGGCCGATTTCCGAAATCGATCTGAAACTCCTGGATTTCGCCGGGTGACGACGCCCGCGGTCCCGGGGCCCGTCGAGCAAAACCCGCTTGCGGCGATTTTCCTGATGTGCTCGGCGATGCTGATGCTGCCGGTAATGGACGTCGCTGCCAAATACCTGTCGTCCGACCTTCCCACGCTCGAGATCACCTTCGGCCGGTTCGTCTTCCAGCTTCTGATCTGCCTGGCGGTTGCGCTTGCCACCGGCCGTATCCGCCGTCTCAGGAGCAAGCGGCCGGTTGTCAACTACCTGCGCGGGCTGCTGCTCGCATCCGCCTCGCTGTGCTTCTTCACCGCCGTGAAGTACATGTCGGTGGCGACCGCGATCTCGATCTTCTTCGTCGAACCGATGATCCTGACGATCCTGGCGGCCCTCCTGTTGAAGGAACAGGTCGGCCCGCGCAGGATCGCCGCGGTTCTGGTCGGGCTTCTTGGGGCGGTCATCATCCTCAGGCCCAACCTTGCCGAAATCGGCCTGGTCAGCCTGCTGCCCGTCTGCACGGCCACGCTGTTTTCCTTCTACCTGCTGATCAACCGGCTCTATCCGATCAGCGACGACCTCTTGACCATCCAGTTCAGCGCCGGCCTCGCCGGAGCGCTCTTGCTCGGCGGCGCGCTGATCTTCGGGTTTCTCACCGGTATCGAAGGCCTGGAATTCGTGCTGCCCGACCTGCCTCAAACCGGCCTGCTGGCGCTCATTGGCCTGATCTCCTTCGCCGGCCACGGCCTGGTCGTCTCCGCGTTCCAGCGCGGCAGCGCCAGCCTGCTGGCACCGTTGCAATATGTCGAGATTATCGGCGGGACCCTGCTCGGCTATCTGGTCTTTTCGGATTTCCCGGACAGGCTCACCTGGGTCGGTATCGCGCTGATCATCGGCAGCGGGCTCTATATCACCCACCGGGAGCGCAAGCAGAAGGCCGCCGTTCAGGCCGAAAGTATACCGGAGGTCTGATCGGCGCAGCGTCCTGCGCCGTTCGCGCGCGCCGCTTCCCCTCCCGCCGGGTCCAGCAATGGCAGACAGACCGTTATATCCGGCTACCCCTCCGCACTTATCTGCAGCGGCGCAGCCTTTCGCGAAGACAAACCTGCCGCGAGGCGCGAGAAGATCTTTATTCACGGGCGAAGTGCTGCTATGTCCCATGCCATGCAGAAAACGGCTTTCATATTCATCGGTTCGACGATGACCGCGATTTCGCGAATTACTTGCCCGGCCTTCGGCTGACGCGGCTCGCGCGGCGCCAGGGACCGGGATCCTCCTGTTTTACGTTGCCGCCTGACAGCAGGCCGGCAAGCATCCTGCACCCAAATTACGGGCGCCATGCCCGGATGACCGGATCGATTTGACGATGACCGAGACAGATAAACGCGACTATTCCGAAACGCTCAACCTGCCGCAGACCGAGTTTCCCATGCGCGCAGGGCTCCCCAAGAAGGAGCCGGAAATCCTGGCCCGCTGGGAGAAGCTGAATATCTACAGGAAACTCAGGGAACAGGGCAAAGACCGGGATAAGTTCGTCCTGCATGACGGCCCTCCCTATGCCAACGGCAACATCCATATCGGCCATGCGCTGAACAAGACGCTGAAGGATATCGTGACCCGCTCCATGCAGATGATGGGCTACGAGAGCAACTATGTTCCGGGCTGGGACTGCCACGGCCTGCCGATCGAATGGAAGATCGAAGAGCAGTACCGCGCCAAGGGCAGGAACAAGGACGAAGTGCCGATCAACGAGTTCCGCCGGGAATGCCGGGAATTCGCCGAGCACTGGATCGATGTCCAGCGCGAGGAATTCAAGCGGCTCGGCATCGAGGGCGACTGGGACAATCCCTATCTCACCATGCGCTTCGACAGCGAGGCGATCATCGCGCGCGAGCTGATGAAATTCGCCACCTCCGGCCAGCTTTACCGCGGCTCCAAGCCGGTCATGTGGTCGGTGGTGGAAAAGACCGCGCTGGCGGAAGCCGAGATCGAGTATCACGACTACCAGTCCGACATGATCTGGGTGAAGTTTCCGGTCGTCTCGGCGGGCGGCAGTGATGAAGCGGCCGTCGAGGAGCTTCTGGACGCGTCGGTGGTCATCTGGACCACCACCCCCTGGACCATCCCGGGCAACCGGGCGATCAGCTATTCGTCGCGCATCGCCTACAGCCTCTTCGAGGTGACACAGGACGGCCTGCCGGAGGAAAACTGGGTGCAGAAGGGCGACAAGCTGCTCCTGGCCGACGCGCTCGCCGGGGACGTCTTCAAGAACGCCCGGATCACGGATTTCAAGCGCCTACGCGCCGTCACCTCCGACGAACTGGCGACGCTTACCTGTGCGCATCCGCTCGCCGAACTAGACCTCGGCGGCTACGACTTCGATGTGCCGATGCTCGACGGGGATCACGTCACCGACGATGCCGGCACGGGTTTCGTGCACACAGCGCCCGGCCACGGGGCGGACGACTTCGAGATCTGGATGGAAAACCGCGCCGGGCTGGAAGATCGCGGCATCAACACCGCAATCCCGTTCACCGTGGCCGACGACGGATACTATACCAAGGACGCGCCGGGCTTCGAAGGCTTCGAAGTCATCACCCACAAAGGCGAGAAGGGCAAGGCCAACAAGGCGGTCATCGAAAAGCTGAAGGAAAGCGGCAACCTGATCGGCCTCGGCCGGCTCAAGCACTCCTACCCGCATTCCTGGCGCTCGAAGAAACCGGTGATCTTCCGCAACACGCCGCAGTGGTTCGTCTATATGGACAAGCAGCTCGGCGGCGAAGGCGACACGCTGCGCAGCCGCGCGCTCACCGCGATCGACAACACCCGCTTCGTGCCCGGCAGCGGCCAGAACCGCCTGCGCTCAATGATCGAGAACCGGCCTGACTGGGTCCTGTCCCGCCAGCGGGCCTGGGGTGTGCCGATCACGGTGTTCATCCACAAGGAAAGCGCGGAAGTCCTGAAAGACGAGACGGTCAACGCCCGCATCTACGACGCCTTCGTGAGCGAGGGCGCGGACGCCTGGTTCGCCGACGGCGCCAAGGAGCGCTTCCTCGGCAACGACTATCCGTCCGACGAATGGGACATGGTCACCGACATTCTCGACGTGTGGTTCGATTCCGGCTCCACCCATGCCTTCGTGCTGGAAGAACGCCCGGACCTGATGCCGAAGCGCAAGACCGATGGCGGCAGCGACTACGTGCTCTACCTGGAAGGCTCCGACCAGCACCGCGGCTGGTTCCATTCCTCGCTGCTGGAGAGCTGCGGCACGCGGGGACATGCGCCTTACGATGCGGTCCTGACCCACGGCTTCACCATGGCCGAGGACGGGCGCAAGATGTCCAAGTCGCTCGGCAACCAGGTGTTCCCGCAGGATGTCATCAAGCAATACGGCGCCGATATTCTGCGTCTCTGGGTGGCCTCGACCGACTACTGGGAAGACCAGCGCCTCGGCCAGGAGATCATCAAGACCAGCGTCGACAGCTACCGCAAGCTGCGCAACACGCTGCGCTGGATGCTCGGCTCGCTTGCCCACGCGACCGGCGAGGAAGTCGCGCTTGCCGACATGCCGGAGCTGGAACGGCTGATGCTGCACCGGCTGGTGGAACTCGACGGGATGATCCGCGAGGCCTACTGGGAGTTCGACTACAAGAAGGTCTTCCACCAGCTCTTCACCTTCATGACCGTGGAGCTGTCGGCCTTCTATTTCGACATCCGCAAGGACGCGCTCTACTGCGACGCGGCCTCATCGACCCGCCGCAAGGCATCGCTCTTCGTGATCGGCAAGATGTTCGACTGCCTGGTGACCTGGATGGCGCCGATGCTGCCCTTCACCATGGACGAGACCTGGACGTCGCGCTACGGCGAGGACAGTTCCGTTCACCTGGAACAGTTCCCTGCCGTGCCGGCGGACTGGAAGGACGATGCGCTGGCGGCCAAGTGGGCGAAGATCAAGACCGTGCGCCGGGTGATCACCGGCGCCCTGGAAGTGGAGCGCCGCGAGAAGCGGATCGGTTCCTCGCTCGAGGCCCATCCGGTCGTGCATGTCACCGATCCGGAGCTGATGGCCGCGCTTGCGGGCAAGGACATGGCGGACATCGCCATCACCAGCCAGCTGACGCTGTCCTCCGATCCGGCCCCGGCCGGTGCCTTCACCCTTGACGACACCAAGGGGGTCGCCGTCGTGCCGGCCTTGGCCGAGGGGCGCAAATGCGCCCGCTCGTGGAAGATCCTGCCGGAAGTGGGCTCGGACCCGGACTATCCGGACGTGACCCTGCGCGATGCGGAAGCGCTCAGGGAATGGGACGCGGCACACGCACCGGCGTGACGCGACGAAACAGATCACGGCATGACGGACCAACCCGATACGACCGAAGAACAAACGAAGCGGCCCCGCCTGTGGGGCCGCTTCAGCTCGTTTGTTCTACTGGTCGCCCTCGCAGGGCTTCTGCTTGATCAGGCGACGAAGCTCTGGCTGGTCTACAGCTTCGATCTCGGCGCCCACGGGCCGGTGCCGCTGCTGCCCGTCCTGGACATCGTCCTGGTCTGGAACCGCGGCATTTCCTACGGATTGTTTCAGCAGAACAGCGACTTCGGCCGCTGGCTGCTCGCAGGCCTGACGGTGCTCGTCACCGTCGGGCTGTGGATCTGGTCGGCCGGATGCCGGACCAGGCTGGTCGCTCTCGCCCTTGCACTGGTGATTGGCGGCGCGTTCGGCAACGGGATCGACCGGCTGGTCTATGGCGCCGTGATCGACTTCGTGCATTTCCACGTCGGCAGCTTCTCCTGGTACGTCTTCAACCTGGCAGATGTGTGGATCGTTGCGGGAGTCGCCGGTCTCCTGTATGACAGTTTCCGAAATGGTCCTAATTCAGCCGCAAAATAACGGTTTAAAGCAGGATTGAAAGTTTACGGGCAGGACGCTGTCTGTGTTTGTTTTGATCGAAATATCGGGGAGTCTGCTGTGGTGCGGACGGGTATAGCTTTGGTGAAGAAATCTGCGCTGCTGGCAATGCTGGCCGGCCTGGTTGCCTGTCAGGCCGCGGACGGTACGAGCCAGGCGCCGGATGTCGCCGCGGTCAATGCCTTGATGAAGGGCCTCGGCGCCGTCGATCCGAACGAAAAGCCGATCGACTACAAGCCCCGCGCGCCGCTTGCGATGCCGTCCGAAATGACCAAGCTTCCGGAGCCTGAAACCAACGTCGCAGGCGCGAATTCCGCGGACTGGCCCAAGCAGCAGGAAAACGCCCAGCTCAACGAACTCAAGCAGATCTATGCGAGTTCCGGCAAGCGGGGCAGCATGAACAGCGAACCGCTGACACCGGAACAGATGCGCGGCTTCCGGATTACCGGCGTCACCGGCGAGGCAAGCCGCGATGTCGAGGCCGAGCGGCGTCTGAACGAGATTACCGAAGGCGGCCAGCTCACCCGCGAGGAACAACGCGCGGAATGGGAGCGGCTGCAGAAAATCAAAGCGCAGCAGGCCGGCATCACGCAGGACGGCCTGGCCACGCGCAAATACCTGACCGAGCCGCCCACGGACTACAGCACGCCGTCGCCGGACGCGCCGATGCCGGATGTGGTCGCCAAGACCAAGCGCAAGGCAACCAACCGCGACATCTACGACTCCAAGCCGCTCGATCCGCGCTGCCTCGAAGGCCAGTCCGAATATTGTAACTGACGTTCAACCGTCCATGACGAAATTGTAACGAGACCTCCGGGTACGGCTTCCTGTATGGAAGAGACTGTCCGGGGGTCTTTTTGTATCCGATTCCATCGGCCGTTGAATTCGCCCTGTCTGAAACCGTCGGCGTCAGAGCCTTTCGATCCTAGGCTCTGTGACCAGAAACGGGAGATGCACGTGAACCCAATCGCAAATACCTGCCGCCCCCGCCTACACACCCGCCTGAACCGGCCGGCAAGCCTCGTGCTGCTCTCCGCGCTGCTCTTCGGCAGTGTGCAGCTGCTTCCTCCCCAACCCGCTTTTGCAGAGACCGCCGCGGCGGGCGACATGATCATCGCGCCCAATCTTGAAAGCTTCACCCTGGACAACGGCCTGCAGGTCGTCGTCATTCCGGACCGCCGGGCACCGGTGGTCACCCACATGATCTGGTACAAGGTCGGGTCCGCCGACGAACCGGAAGGCCAGTCCGGTGTCGCGCATTTCCTGGAACATCTCATGTTCAAGGGCACGACCAATCATCCGAACGGCGAATTTTCCAAGATCGTCGCCGAACGCGGCGGCCAGGAGAATGCCTTCACCAGCACGGATTACACGGCCTACTTTCAGCGGGTCGCCAAAGAGCATCTGCCGCTGATGATGGAACTGGAAGCTGACCGGATGGAGAACCTGGTCCTGAGTGACGACGTGGTGACGCCGGAACGCGATGTCGTGCTGGAGGAAAGGCGCATGCGGGTCGACAGCGAGCCGGGCTCGCGGCTGCGCGAAGCGATGAACGCCATCACTTTCGTCAACCATCCCTACGGGTCACCGGTGATCGGCTGGCAGAGCGAGATCGAGGCGCTTAACAAGGATTCGGCGATCGCCTTCTACGACCGGTTCTACACCCCCAACAACGCGGTGGTCGTCATTGCCGGCGATGTCGGCGTGGACGAGGTGCGCAAGCTTGCAGCCGAAACCTACGGCAAGGTCGCGAGGCGGGCGGAACCGGGACCGCGCGCCCGGCCCGCCGAACCGCCGCTTGCCGGTGAACGGCGTATCGCGGTTTCCGACCCGCGCGTGCGGCAGGAATCCGTGTCGGAGACCTGGATCGTGCCGAGCCAGAATACAGGTGCGGGCCACTTGCCCGAGGCGCTCGACGTCCTCTCCTATATTCTGGGCGAAGGGCCCTCGAGCCGCCTCTACAAGTCGCTTGTCCTCGATCGGGAAGCCGCCATTGGCGCCGGGGCCTATTACCAGGGCGGCGCGCTGGATGACGGCCGCTTCGGCGTCTACGCCTCTCCCCGCCCCGGCCACACGCTGGAAGACATGGAAGAGCTCATTTCCGCCGAGCTCAAGCGGCTTCTGGAGACGGGCGTGAGCGAAGAGGAAGTCGAACGTGCGAAACACAGCATGATCGCAAGCGCGATCTACGCGCAGGACAGCCAGTCCGGCCTCGCCCGCCTGTTCGGCAGCGCGCTGGCAACTGGGCTGACGATCGAGGAGGTCCAGAGCTGGCCGTCCCAGGTCGAGGCTGTGACGCCGCAGGACGTGCTCGACGCCGCCCGAACCTATCTGACGTCCGAACCGGTTGTCGGGGAACTGCGGATGCCGTCGGAGGAACCGGCCGCCGCCCTGACCGACAGCACCAAACTCAAGGACAGGTCCTGATCCATGGCCAAGATGCATTTTTTCCGCGGCGGCTTTCCCGCTCTCGTCATCGCCCCTGTCATCGCCCTTGTCATCGCCCTTGTCGTTTCCCTCAGCCTGCCCCGGCTGGCCCATGCGGTCGAGATCCAGAAAGTCACCAGCCCGATGGGCATTGAAGCCTGGCTGGTCGAAGACCACACCGTGCCCATCATCGCACTGGACTTTTCCTTCGAAGGCGGATCCACCCAGGATCCGGAAGGCAAGGAAGGCCTGACCCGCCTGCTTGCGGCAACGCTCGACGAAGGCGCCGGCGACCTGAGTTCTGAAGACTTTCAGGGACAGCTTGAAGAGCTGGCGGTGAGCATCAATTTCAGCACCGGCAAGGACAGGTTCTACGGCAGCCTCAGGACGCTCACGCCGACCCTGCCGCAAGCGGCGAACCTGCTGGCACTGGCGGTCAACGAACCTCGTTTCGACGCCGACGCGGTCGAACGCATGAAGACCCGGCTTTCGGTGCGCGCCAAACGCAACGAAAGCGATCCGGACGCCATCGCCGGGCGGGCGCTTGCCGGTGCCATGTTCGGCAGCCACCCCTACGCCCGGACAACGTTGGGGACCGTCGCAACCCTTGGCGGTCTCACTGCCGAAGACCTGTCCGCCCAGCATAAGAAACTCCTGGCCAGAAACGGCCTGACCATCGGGGTCGTCGGTGCGATCGACGCAGATACTCTCAAGCCGCTTCTCGACAAGGTGTTCGCGCCGCTCCCGGAAAAATCCGGTCTTGCAGAGGTCGCCGACCTGGCTCCCCAATTCGGCAAGGAAATCCACGAGGAGCTGGCAGTCCCGCAGACGACGATCCTTCTCGGGCTGCCCGGCCTCACGCGCGACGATCCCGACTATCAGGCAGCCTACGTGATGAACCACATTCTGGGCGGCGGTACCTTCACCTCCTGGATGCATGAGGAGGTGCGGGAAAAACGCGGCCTCTCCTACGGCGCCAGCACGTCTCTCTCTCCCTATCGGCATACCGGCCTGCTGCTCGGCTCCGCGGCCACCAAGGCCGACCGCGCCGGGGAGACCGTCGCAATCATGCTCGACCAGTTGAGGCGCATGGCAACGGACGGGCCGACGGAAGAGGAACTCCACTCCGCCAAGCAATTCATCACCGGCTCCTATCCGCTGCGTTTCGACAGCTCGGGCAAGATCGCCCGCCAGCTCGTCGCCCTGCAGAATTCCGATCTCGGTATCGGCTATTTCGATCGCCGCAACAGCGAAATCGAGGCGGTCACCCTGGACGACGTCAAACGCGTCGCCAAGCGCCTGCTGGCAGACAAGCAGCCGACCATCGTGACGGTGGGGCCGAAGCGGGGCTGAGGGGCCTGTTAGAGCATCGGGCGATAAGTCTGCACCATTTGACCGGATCTCCTTTGTCTGCTGAGGAGGCGGATTGCGCGCAGTGGTGTTTCCCACCACAAGCGTGATCCAACGATGTCAGCGGGCAAAGGAGACCGGCCCTTCGGGTGATGGAAAGCAGCCCCTCGGCAGCGTTGCGCCGCTTGCCCGATACACCGCATCGCGTTGCGCGACGCGCCTTGCCGAATGGGCTGCTTTCAAACATCAAATGGTGCAGACTTATCGCCCGATGCTCTAGTCACAGGCAAGACCCCGCATATTTCCCGACATGTCACCCCGGACGAGCATAGCGAGATCCGGGGCCTTACTCGCTTCCAGAGAAGCCCAGTGGAAATACGAGTGTTCCATAACAACGGTGGAATTTGCGTGGGGAACGGTCGGTTCAGAAAGCGGCCTTGAAGAACAGCGTAAGCCGACCTCTACCCCGCCGCGCTTCTTCGGGCGCCCGGCGCAGGGGCGCCCTGGAGGACTTCGGCCTTGACGGGCCGGGGGGGCGAGAAGAGGTTGCCCTGGGCGAGCTTGACGTCGTAGTCGAGCAGTTCCAGGACCTGGGATTCCGTTTCCACGTGGTCGGTGATCAGCTCCATGCCGTAGCGGTGCAGGAGATCTCCGAAATCGGACGGATGAATATGGCCGTGTTTGGCCTCCCGGCGGCCGATCAGATAATCCGCGTGCAGCTTGCCGTATTTGAAGCCGCGGCCCGCCAGCGAGTTGAAGTCCATCTTCATGTCGGAAATCTGGTCGATGGAGAAGCGGAAACCGAGATCGTAAAGCGCGCTGAGGCTTTCCAGTTCCATCGGCCCCATCTCGGCGACGTCCGGCTGGGAAAACTCGAAAACGAGAACGTCGGCGAAGTCCCGGTTGGCCTTCACGAATTCCAGGAAGCCCGGGAAGAAGGTTTCGTCCACCAGGGACTGTGAGGAGATGTTGCAGAACAGGATCGCATTGCGGTTGCGCGAGGTCAGCCGGCGGATGACCTGGACCGAGCGGAACAGGAGCAGATTGTCGATACGGGCGATCTGTCCGGATTTGACCGCCTCCGGCAGGAACCGGGAGGCCTCGACGAGATTGCCGGCGCCGTCCCGGAGACGGGTGAACGCCTCGTAATACTTCACGTGGCGCTGCGGCAGGGTCACAATCGGCTGCAAGTGAAGCTCGACGCGGTTTGCATTGAGCGCCGAGGCGATCAGTTCGCGCATCGCCATGTCCACTTTGGGCGGCTCCGGCCGCGCCATGGCGCGTTCGCCTGACGGGTGGTCCGGAACGGACATGGCATCGTACTGGGGACCATTCTGGTAGCCGCGGTCATGGCTTCCGTCGGCATAATCGTCCGGATAACGGTCCGCCGCCTCCTGCTGCCGGGGCACATGGACACCATAGCGGCGGTCCCATTCAGCCATATCCCCCCGGTCCCGGTGACCCGCCGCCCGTGCCTCGGGATAGGCTTCCGCCGGTTCGGCGTCCCTTTCTGGAGGATAGGGATAGTGGCCGTGATCCTGCGCAGCGGGGGCTGCGGGCTCCGGCGCCGGGTAGGACGGCCGCGGTTCGGCCGGATACCCCTGCCGGTGCTGAGGCGGCTCGGAATAACGCGGCAGGCTCTGCATGGGCGGCGGCGGCGTCAGCACCTGCTGGTCTTCCACCTTGGCCTCAAGGTCGGACATGGCCTCGGCCATCTGCTTCACCAGAGTGCCCAGAACCTCGACTTCGGCAAACAGCGGGTCGATTTCCGCCCGCGTCCGGCGGGGCATCGTGTGTTCCATGCCCGTCAGCCGGCCCTCCAGATTGCCGACGTCCTCGTCCAGGTCGGCCATCCGCTCTTCCAGACGCTCGACCGCCTCGCTGACGGCGCCGCGGTCGCGCGCCCGGCCGATCAGCAAGTGAATCAGGATCATGGTGCACATCAGGGCGAGCGACAGGGAGACGGCTTCACCGAAAGGACGGCCGAACTGGAAGACCAGTACCGTTGCCGACGACAATGCGATCACGGCCATGCAGATTGCTACAAATATGGTCCCTGTCCGGCCCATGGCGTCTGATTGTTCCGACTCGAATCAAAAACTACCGGTTAATCATGCCTTAAGAAACAGCCGCCTCCGAATCCGCAACCCGCTTTACGGTGTGGAATCCGTGACTTGTCCCCGACTATGCTTAATCTGTTACTCAAATCCGGCATTTCAACGCCCATCACGCCCGGCCGGCCTGTCGGAAATTACCAGGTCCCGCAAGGTTCAGGCAGAGAGGCGGCTTTTTCCTTTTGGACTTTGCATTCAACTAAGACTTCGATAAGCTTCCCTTGGGGAAGTTGGTGTCGCGGCATTAAAGAGTATTGAGGGGGAGACCGGTATGCGTGCTGCCGGACAGTCATCCCGGCGTCATTCGCGACAGGCCGCAGCGGACGAGAACAAGGCGTTCGAAACCACTGCAAGGCCTAACCGTGCCCCCCCTGCCCGGGGCATAACTTCCGCTGCCCCCGAGGCCGGGCCGATCCATGGCGGTTCCCTTTCCGACAGCGAGATCCGAAGCGCCCTCGCCAGGACGCTAGCAAGTCCCGAATTCCATTCCGCGCCCCAGCTCCGCGCCTTTCTCGGGTTCGTGGTTTTCGCCACGCTCGACAATCAGCGGGAAAAGATTAAGGGCTACACGATCGCCGTGGAGGCCCTCGGACGCCCGGAGGACTTCAATCCGGTGACGGATCCGATCGTTCGGGTCGAAGCCGCCCGGCTCCGCAGGCGGCTGGAGACCTATTATTCAGGTTCCGGATCGGACGATCCGGTTCGCATCGACATCCCGAAGGGGAGCTACGCGCCCGAATTCCGGCCGGCGCAGGACGACGCGCACTTGCCAGGCGCAGGTCCGGAAGGCCCAGCGGCGGAAAAGCAGGCGGCCGAAGTGCTTCACGAACCGGCCGGCACCTCCACACGCGCCCCCGGCGAGGTGCCCGGCGGCCCCTCCGCGCAGGCATTCGGGGAGCCGGACACCGGTTCCGCTCCGGCAGCCGGCGCTCCGGAATTTACCGACCATGTGACCCGCACGCGGCGCCGGTTTCCCGACATCGATATGCCCTTGCGGCACTTTCCGGCGAAGCTGCACGTTTCCCTGCCGATCGTAGTCGCGGTCGGAGCCGGCTGTTTTCTGATCGGATTCCTTGCCGGATCGTTGTAATACCGCCGTTTTGCACCTTCTCTTTGTGCAAAAATGCAAAATGCTTCCTCTGACAACGCTTTGTTTACCCTGTTGGGAGAAACATCATATTGACGAATCTTTCGATATCCGAATGACCGGTCGAGCGATGGGAGTTGCCCAGCGATGGGGAGTAACGAGGGCATAGAATTGCCTGTAATTGTGCGCGTATTGGATGCATCGGCCTCAGAGGCCGCCCGCACGTCTGCGGTTTGTGCGAAATTGCCCCGTTCCTGTACCGACCCGATCCTCTACACGGAGTCGGCTTCCTGCCTGCAAGACCTGGCGGACAAATCAACCGACATTCTGATCATTGACCTGGAAACCATCGGCGGCGACGAGGCCCTGGAAGCCTATGCCGTCAGGTGCCCCAAGGCGGTCATCATCGCGGTTTCCGCGATGGGATCGGTCTCGCGGGCCGTCAGCGCCATGCGGTCCGGCGCACATGATTTCCTCACCAAGCCGTTTTCGCTCGACGCGCTTGCGTCGAAAATCGCCTTCCAGCTCGAGCAGCGCCGCCCGGTTCCCACGGCAAGCGCGCTCCCGGCGGGCAATCTTGCGGACACCGGCTCCGTTTCCGAGAGGTCCGAACCTTCTCCCAGAAGCACGCCGGCTCCCACCGAACCGTCCGGACTGGACCGCCTGGTCGGCTATTCGGCGCAGATGCACGACATTCACGACCAGATCAGGCGCATGGCCCCTTCCCAGGCCCCGGTGTTCATCACCGGTGAATCCGGCACCGGCAAGGAATTGTGCGCGAACGCTGTTCACGACCTTTCGGAACGCCGTCCGAACCGTTTCGTCACCCTGAATTGCGCCGCTATTCCGCGCGACCTCATCGAAAGCGAGATCTTCGGTTATGTCCGGGGCGCCTTTACCGGGGCGGCGGACAACCGGGCCGGCGCGGCGGAACAGGCGGATGGCGGAACGCTCTTCCTGGACGAAATCGGCGAAATGGACCTGCTCTTGCAGAGCAAGCTCCTCAGGTTCCTCCAGACGGGCACGTTCCAGCGTCTCGGCGACACGCAGTCGCGCAAGGTGGACGCGCGCATCATCTGCGCGACGAACCGCAATCCGGTCACCGAGATCTCGGCCGGCCGGTTCCGCGAGGATCTCTATTACCGGCTTCACGTTCTGCCGATCCACCTGCCCCCGCTCAGGGAACGCCGGGACGACATTCTTCCTCTCGCCGAGGCGTTTCTCGATCGCTACTCGCGCGAAGAACGGCGCGGTTTCAAGGGATTTGACGCGGACGCGGAAGCGCGGATCGTTTCCTATTCCTGGCCCGGCAATGTCCGGCAGCTTGAAAACACCATCCGGCAGATCGTCGTGATGAATGACGGTGCTGCGGTGACCTTCGACATGCTGCCGATGGTCATCCGCGACCAGAGCAGCCGTCCGGGCGCCATCATCGACCTGTCACGCGAACGCTCCCGCGCCGCGGCTCCCAGCCGGCCCTTCGGTTCGATCGAACCGCTATGGGCGCAGGAACGGCGGATCATCGAGGATGCGCTCGACGCCTTCGACGGCAACATCGCCATGGCCGCGGCCGCGCTCGAGATCAGCCCGTCCACCATCTACCGCAAGCGCCAATCGTGGATGGAACGCAGCCTGTCTCCGGTGAGATCGTAACGACCCGCCGGCCTGCGTCCGAAGAACGCAGGCGAATGCCTATAAACTACTGGAATGCATCGTCCTGCCTGCTTTCACGGGTAAATAAATGAAAGCAGGGCGATCCGGCGTTTACCGCATCGCACACATTTCCTTGTCTTGATCGAGAATTCTGTCTATATCGGCAAAATCGCTAAGAAAAGACAAGACTTAAAGGGCGTGCGGGGACATATGACATTGCTGGCTGGAAGACTTGCAACGCGGCGGATCGTATCTGCCGTTCTCATTACGACTGCAACATTGACAGGTATACTGTCTGCGCAGGCCCAGTCCGATAGCGTTCCAGTCCCCTCCGAAGCTTTTACACAAGCGCTTTCGGCCTATGACCAGGCCTGGGAGGTTTCCGGCCTGGCCTTTTTGAAGGCGACCTTCACCGACGGCGCCAGCACCGGTTACGGGCAATACACACCGCGCGCGGACACGGCGTTTACCGACGGCGAGACGATTTTTATCTATGCCGAACCCGTCGGCTACGGCTTCCGCGAAACCGATGCCGGATATGCCTATCAGCTGACCGCGAGCTACAGACTGCTGAACCTGTCGGGCCAGGTTCTGGCGGAACAGGAAAACTTCGCGACCTTTTCCGGCAGCGGGCGCTCGAAAAAGCGGGAACTTTCCGCGTCCCTGAATTTCCAGTTCAGCGGCCTGCCCGCCGGGTCTTACCGGCTGGAAGCGAATTTTACCGATACGGTCGGCGGAAAGCAGTCCGGTTTCACCCTGCCCTTCACCGTTTCGGCGGCCGAATGAGTGCAAAAATTCTGCCATCTTTCCATGGCAGAAAGTCCCGACCGGCGCCGGTCCTCGCGCCCGCACCGCTCCGTCCGGCACGGGACGGATAAAATCTCCTCACAAAGCATTGACAAGACGGACACGGCTGCATAAATCCATGGCGCTGTTAGCACTCGCCAATGAGGAGTGCTAGCTGGTGACGGGAGGCAGGTTCCTCCCGTGCAGTTCAACCTGATAATCATGTCTCGCGCGCTGCCAATTGCGTGGGGCGCGCTCATGAGAGGAAACAGTCTTATGGCATTTCGTCCACTGCACGACCGTGTCGTCGTCCGCCGCGTAGACTCCGAAGAGAAGACCGCCGGCGGCATCATCATCCCGGACACCGCGAAAGAAAAGCCGCAGGAAGGTGAAATCATCGCCGTCGGCACCGGTGCCCGCAAAGACAGCGGCGAGATCGTGCCGCTCGACGTCAAGGCAGGCGACCGCGTTCTGTTCGGCAAGTGGTCCGGCACCGAAGTCAAGATCGACGGTGAAGACCTGCTGATCATGAAGGAATCCGACATCATGGGCGTGATCGCTTAACGCATAGCGAACCGCTTCTGATTTCAACAACATTCCAGAAAGTGAGACGAGTTCATGTCTGCTAAAGAAGTAAAATTCTCCTCCGACGCCCGCGAGCGCATGCTCAAAGGTGTCGACACCCTCGCAAACGCCGTGAAGGTCACCCTCGGCCCGAAAGGCCGTAACGTCGTTCTCGACAAGGCCTTCGGTGCACCGCGCATCACCAAGGACGGTGTTTCCGTTGCCAAGGAAATCGAACTCGAAGACAAGTTCGAAAACATGGGCGCCCAGATGGTGCGCGAAGTGGCTTCCAAGACCAACGACATCGCCGGTGACGGCACCACCACCGCGACCGTGCTGGCACAGTCCATCGTCAAGGAAGGCGCCAAGGCCGTTGCCGCCGGCATGAACCCGATGGACCTGAAGCGCGGCGTCGACATGGCCGCTGCGGAAGCCGTGAAGGCTCTCGTTGCCGCTTCCAAGACCATCACGACGTCTGCTGAAGTTGCCCAGGTCGGCACCATTTCCGCAAACGGCGACGAGCAGGTTGGCAAGGACATTGCCGAAGCCATGCAGAAAGTCGGCAACGAAGGCGTGATCACCGTCGAGGAAGCAAAATCCCTCGAAACCGAACTGGAAGTCGTTGAAGGCATGCAGTTCGACCGCGGTTACCTGTCGCCCTATTTCGTCACCAATGCCGACAAGATGCTGGCCGATCTGGAAAAGCCGTACATCCTGCTGCACGAGAAGAAACTCTCCAATCTGCAGGCCATGCTGCCGATCCTCGAAGCTGTCGTTCAGTCTTCCCGTCCGCTGCTGATCATCGCTGAAGACGTCGAAGGCGAAGCTCTGGCAACTCTCGTTGTCAACAAGCTGCGTGGCGGCCTCAAGATCGCTGCTGTCAAGGCTCCGGGCTTCGGCGACCGCCGCAAGGCAATGCTCGAAGACATCGCGATCCTGACCGGTGGCACCGTGATCTCCGAAGATCTCGGCATCAAGCTGGAAAACGTGACCCTCGACATGCTCGGCACCGCCGAGAAGGTGTCCATCACCAAGGAAAACACCACCATCGTCGATGGTGCGGGTTCCAAGGATGACATCACCGGCCGCGTCGGTCAGATCAAGGCCCAGATCGAAGAAACCACTTCCGATTACGACCGTGAGAAGCTCCAGGAGCGTCTCGCCAAGCTCGCAGGCGGCGTTGCCGTCATCCGCGTCGGCGGTGCGACCGAAATCGAAGTGAAAGAGAAGAAAGACCGCGTCGACGACGCACTGAACGCAACCCGCGCTGCCGTTGAAGAAGGCATCGTCCCGGGTGGCGGCGTCGCTCTTCTGCGTGCGAAGAAAGCTGTTGCGGCTCTGAATTCCAGCAACGCCGACATCGAAGCCGGCATCAAGATCGTGCTCCGCGCTCTGGAAGCTCCGATCCGCCAGATCGCCGAAAACGCTGGTGTCGAAGGCTCCATCGTTGTCGGCAAGATCCAGGAAAACGAAGACGCAACCTTCGGCTTCAACGCTCAGACGGAAGAATTCGTCAACATGATCGAAGCCGGCATCATCGACCCGACCAAGGTCGTGCGCACCGCTCTGCAGGATGCGGCTTCCGTCGCCGGCCTGCTGATCACCACCGAAGCCATGGTTGCCGAGCTGCCGAAGAAAGACGCTCCGGCAATGCCGGGCGGCGGCGACATGGGCGGTATGGGCGGCATGGGCTTCTAAGCAGCCCAAGCTCAAAAGCTTGACGAAAGGGCGGTCCTCGGGCCGCCCTTTTTGCGTCCGTCGCCGCCTCCTTGGTTTGGTTGTGCGGCGTTGCGGTGGAACGAAAAGAGCTGTCGTAAGCTGATGGAAACGGGCCAAGCAAAATGGGTTACCGGAACGACCGACGACTGCTTAGCCCCGCCATTTCGGTCGTTCGTCGGTTCCCAATGGTCTCCCGAAAGCGGACTCCGTGGTTTATGGGTATTCAACGTCGACAATGCGGGACATACCTGCCGTCATTCTCCAGCAACGTTGTCTCGTTTTCGACATCAGATTAACGGGCGAAAAGTGCCAATAACTTCCTTTGAACCGGTTTACAAATCAACATAGGATCGGAGCATCACGTGCCTCCTCAACTCGATCATCATGATCGAGATATTGGAAAGGTGATCAGGAGCCGATGGAGCTTGTAGCAATCGACGAAGATAAGCCCGGTGAAAAGTGGCTCCAAAACTTTCAATCAAAGTGGCCAGGTTATCGGTCTTGGTTTCTCAGTGAAGGTCTTGAGGCAAGACTGTCTGCTGAACGCGGGCGCAGGGCATTGCAGGCCGAAATGCCGGAACTGGTCCCAATCTATGATAGGTTTTGCGAGCTTGTTCGCGGTGATGACATCGCATGCCGGTTCCTCACATTATATTGTCCCCCCCGTGTGATTTCTGGGTGCAGTGCAATGATTGCACCCGGGAGCGAACCGGTTCTTATTCGCAATTATGATTTTAAGCCTGATTTCTTCGAGGCTACGATATTTTGCAGCGACTGGCTCCGGACCGGTAAGGTAATCGTCACATCGGAGGCTTTTTTTGGCGCATTGGACGGAATGAATGACGCGGGATTGGCTGTCGCCCTAACGTTTGGCGGGCGTTCGGCAATTGGCAAAGGGTTTGGAATTCCGATCCTCCTTCGTTACGTCCTGGAATGTTGTGTCACCACAAACGAAGCCGTCGAAGCGCTAACACGGATACCATGTGCTTCGGTACAGAACGTGATGGTTCTGGACCGTTCCGGCAATCATGCGGTGGTCTATCTTTCGCCCGACAGAGAGCCGGAAGTTCGATCCGCGCCGGTGACCACCAACCATCAATCCGCCCCTGAATGGCCTGATAGCGATCGGTTGTCCCAGACTGTTGAAAGAGCAGAACTACTCCAATCGATGTATGATAGACCAAATCCATCGCTTGATGATTTGGTAAATATCTTTCACCAACCGCCCGTGTATCGTACCGATTTTCAATCTGGTCTGGGGACATTCTATACTGCAGTCTTCCGTCCCCAGAAGGGGACTGTGGAATATCGATGGCCGCAAAAATCAGTTTGGCATCAATCCTTCGGTGCGTTCGAAGAGGGCAAACGGGCCCTTCCAGTGTGATAATTTCTGAATGTCGAATTTGGGCCACGCGTGCTCATTCTACCCAGATCGGCCTGATCAAATTGCAACACCGTGACGGTGTCCACCTCGGGCTCCTTCCAGTCATTCACTGCATCTGAACCTAAGTCCGGTGCGGGCCGAACGTGCCCACATCAATTTTCCGCAGGAATGTCTGCTTTGCTGACCCAACAGCCCAAAGCTGCCCGTCTGCTCCCGGCCCCAATCCGGACCTTCGTCCGAACCGCAGCGAATGCCGCTTCCCGCCAGGAACGCCGCTTGAATTGGCGGCACCCGAAACCAGACTTTGGATCTTTCGTGCCATCGTAGCGGCCGGCAGCAGCCGCTCTTCAGTCGTCCCTGTCTTCTCGAATACGGGATCCATCGCATGCCCGCCAACGCGCTGCCGCGGACTGGATTGCGGAACCTAATCGCGTTCCGCCGGTTTTCTTACCATTGGGAACAATTGGAGAGACCGATGGCTGAAGGAATGAAACAGACAATTGCCACCCCGTATGTCACGGCAGACCGGGTCAATCGCGAAATCGCGCAGGAAGCCGGGACCGACCGGGATCTGGAATCGATCGTCCCCCCGGCGTCGAAAAACGGCACCGTCTGGCGGGTCGCGGCGGTCGTGGTGCTGTTGCTGGCCTTGCTGACGGCGATTGTGCTGATGGCCTGAACCACCGTGCTTTTGTTCCGAAGATCGCGGACGCAGAAACAGGCGGTGCCTGCCGCCTGTCCGCGCGATTTCCGCGCTGTCAGCCGCGCGGCGGAATGTTGACCGCCTTCCGGCTGGCCGGGCGCGCCTGGCAGGTCTCCAGCCAGCGCACGACGTTGCCATAGTCTGAAAACCCGACCTCGCCGCCGGCTTCGTAAAAGCCGTCGATCGTTCTGATCCACGGCCAAGTGGCCATGTCCGCGATGGTATAGTCCGGCCCCATGATGAACTCGCGACCTTCCAGGCGCTGCTGCAGAACGGCGAGCAGGCGCTTGACCTCGTCCCGGTAGCGCTCGAACGGGCGGCGGTCCTCATATTCCCTGCCGGCGAACTTGTGAAAGAAGCCGAGCTGGCCGGTCATCGGGCCGACACCGCCCATCTGCCACATCAGCCACTGGACCGTTTCGTGTTTTTCCGCCGGGTCGCCGGACAGGAACATGCCGGATTTTTCCGCCAGGTAGATCAGCATGGCGCCGCTTTCCCACAGCGGCAGCGGCTTGCCGCCCGGGCCGTCCGGGTCGATCATGGCCGGGATCTTGTTGTTCGGATTGAGCGACAGGAACTCGGGGCTCGTCTGATCGTCGGTACCGAAATCCACCAGATGGACCTCGTAAGGCAGGCCGGTTTCCTCCAGCATCGTGGAAATCTTGACGCCGTTGGGGGTCGGCAGGGAATAGAGCTGGATCCGGTCGGGATGCTCGGGCGGCCATTTGCGGGTGATCTCGAATTCGGACAAATCGGGCATGAAAATCTCTCTGTCAATCGTTCCGCCCCGGAACGGCGTCCCGGGACTCTCCGCCCGGATATAGGGCTTCCGATGGCACCTTAAACCATCGGTGAAAACCGATGAATGAAATTTTCGTTTGAACGGGACCGCACAGGCGCCGGCAAGATCCGTCCGGCCCGGACCGTGCCGCTAGATACCGGAACAGTTGAAGACAAACGGCAGGACTTCCGCCCTGTTGGAAAGACCGAGCTTTCTGAGCACCGCTTCGGAATGCCTTCGTGCGGTGTTCGGACTGATGGCAAGCTGCCGCGCGATTTCCTTGTCCCGGTAGCCGGCTGCAATCAATCCGGCCACCTGGATTTCCCGGTCGGTCAGATTGAATTCCGGGCCCAGGATCCGAATTCTGGAGGCGACTGACTGGGATTTGACGATCACCAGCACCTCAGGTGTACCCGTGGAGGAGGCGACCGGATGCGCCGAGAGCTGCAGCCGCATGTCCGAAAGGGCGATCGAGCGGACGAATTTCGGGGCAAGCGGTGCAGAACCGTTTCGGGTGGTAACGCCAAGGGCGGCATTCGCCGCATGAACGACCGCGTCGACCAGTGCCGTCTGATCCGCGGCGACAGCCAGGGTCCTCTGCAGGGTTCTGCTGCAATATTTCAGATGTCCGTCGGAGCTGACGATCGCGAAGCCCTCTCCGGTTTTTTCAAGCGTCTCGTAGAGATTCTGGTCTGCCTGTTTCAGTCTCTGCCTGAACCGAACGGCAGCTTCAAACGCCGGCAGCAGAAGCGAAAACGCCTGATGCCGTTCGCTGTCGTGTTCGGGAAAGGACTCGTGGCCGAAGCCTGCGATCAGCATCGCCTCGCCCCGTATCAGCGGGGTGGAAAGAGCCATCTGCCGATGAATTCCGGCCGGGCCGAGAACTTCCTGGTGGAGCTCGGAATCCTCCTGGTGCGCGCGGTTATAGAGCGGCGCATCGTGGATGGCCTTCGAGCCGACGCAACGGACCATCCTGTGCAGGAAGGTGGAATAGTGTTCCTTGAACAGGCTGAAGCCGGCATCGTCATAGGCGGTGAAGTGCGCGGAAATCCCGTCTGCCAGATCCAAACCGGCCAGGGGCGTATAGACCTTCAACCGGTCTCCTTCCTCCGGGCCACCTGACGAGGCCAGTTCCGGCTCGATGATGTAGATGTTCTCTGTGTTGAGGATATCGCGCAGAGACAAAGCGATGTTTTCGGACCAGTCTTCCATGCTGGTTTCGAAGTCCAGCGACACGATCGCCTTCTGCGCACGCGCAATCTTCTGAAGCATCCATTACCCCCGCATATGCCCTGCCAGATTACCGCTACCCTACCCCAACCTGTATAGGGCGGATGCCCTATATCCTGCCGCTCTGAGATCGCTATTCCCCTAATAAGCCGCCCGGCTCGCTGGTGAGCCTATTTGCATTTATCGGGGATGAAAGCGTGTTCCACAAAGTAAAGCCTGCTGTAGCCCGAAACGTTGTTTCAATCCCCGCCAGCAATATTCGTTTCAAGCTGCTCGCCTCACTTTCGATCATGACATCGCTCGGCGCATTTCCGGCGGTCGGCCATGCTCAATCCTACGATATCGACGGCGGAACGACCGAAACCGTCGACGGATCCGGCGGCGGCGACCATACAAGTCCCTGGGGACTTGGCGGCGCCTTGAAGGTCGGGGCGACCGGAACCGGAACCCTGACAATTCAAAACGGGGCTGAAGTCGGTGCAGAGGATATCTATATCGGTGACGACGCCGGTTCGAACGGAACGGTGACCGTCGACGGTTCGGAGATCACCGTCGGCACCATGTTCGGGATCATCTATGTAGGATACGCGGGAGAAGGCGGCCTGACCCTGACCGACAGTTCCGCCACTGCCGCGGGGATGTTGATCGGTCAGGCGGAGGGTTCCTCGGGCGCGGTCACCGTTACCGGCAGTGCCGCTACACTGACCACTTCCGCCAATCTGAGTGTCGGGTATTCGGGCACCGCAACACTCGACATCCAGAACGGGGCAACCGCTTCCGTCGGCAAGGATCTTCTGGTGGGGTACAGCACAACAGGTGTGGGAACCGTATCGGTCTCCGGCGCGACGACTTCGCTCACCATCGTCAACGATCTGGAAACCGGCCACGGCGGAACCGGTACAGTCGAAATCGAGGACGGCGCCGAAGTTTCCGTTGGCGGCGATCTGAACCTCGGGTTCGACACGAATGGCGACGGCACGCTCCGGGTTTCCGGCGAGACGGCATCGCTCTCGGTCACCGGAAGCCTGGCTTCAGGAACATCCGGCACCGGCACGGTCGAGATCGAGGACGGTGCAAAGGTCACCACAGGCTCGGACCTTGCCCTGGGTGTTGAATCCGGGAGCAGCGGCAGCCTCGGGCTTTCAGGTGCATCGTCCTCACTTTCGATCACCGGTGACCTCAATGCCGGCGCTTCCGGCACCGGCATCGTCGAGATCGAAGACGGCGCGACGGTCTCCGTCGGCAGTGACCTGCTGCTTGGAAGCGAGGCAGGTGGAAGCGGGACTGCAAGGATCGACCACGCCTCGCTTTCAGCCGCGGGCGACATAACCGTCGGTGCATCCGGCAGCGGAACGTTGACTGTTTCGGGCGGCGGCGAGGCCGAGGCCGGAAGCGGAACGGTTACTGTCGCCCGCGATGCCTCCGGTACCGGCACGGTAAATATCGGTGCGTCGGCCGGCGACGATCCGGCCGAGGCCGGCACGCTTTCCGCCTCCACGCTGGTCTTCGGTTCGGGAGACGGAAATCTGGTCTTCAACCACACCGGCACGGACTATGTGTTTTCCCTGGATGTGACGGGAGACGGTACGATCGGCTTTTTCTCCGGCACCACTTACCTGACCGGCGACTATTCTGGCTTTTCCGGCGCAGTGTCGATCGACGGCGGCTCCCTGTCGGTCGACACCACCTTGACCGCCGATATTTCGGTGAACGAGGACGGAACGCTGAGCGGCGCCGGAACGCTCGGTTCCGTTTCCCTCACCTCCGGAGGCATGCTGGCACCGGGCAATTCGGTCGGTACGCTGAATGTGAGCGGCGCGACCTTCAATTCCGGCTCGACCTATCAGGTGGAACTCAACGACGGCGGGTTTGTCGCCGGGACGAATAACGACCTGCTCGCCGCGAGCGGCGCCGTGACGATCAATGGCGGCACGGTGCATGTCACCCCGGAAAACGGCGTGGACGACGGCGCGACCTATTCCGAAGGCACCTACACCATCATCACGGCGGCAAGCGTGACCGGGACGTTCGATGAGGTGACCGATGACTTCGTCTTCTTCGAATTCACCGACAGCTACGATGCCACAGGTGTTTACCTGACCTCCGAGAAAACGGTCACCTTCCCGGAAGTCGCCGAAACAGCCAACCAGCAGGCGGTCGCGGGACCGCTCGAGGCTCTGGGAAGCGGAAATTCCGTCTACGACGCTCTTGCGGGCCTCTCCGGAAGCGAGAACGACGCGCGTGCCGCCTTCGATGCACTGAGCGGAGAAGTGCATGCGTCGGTCAAGACGGCGCTCCTGGAAGACAGCCGCTTTCTGCGGGAAGCGGCCCTGGACCGTCTGCGCAAAGCGCTCGACCGCAGGGACTGCGTAACAGCCGCGACAGGCCCGGACACCTGCAAGGGCGCGGGCGTCTGGGGGCGGGCTTACGGGTCCTGGAGCGATTGGGACGGCGATGGCAATGCCGCCGGCACGGAGCGGAGCATCGGCGGCTTTGTGCTGGGCAGTGACGTCAAGGTTCTCGACACCGTGAGTATCGGGGCGATGGCAGGCTTCAGCCGCACCGAACTATCCGTCGGCGACCGGGCGTCTTCCGGGTCCTGGGACAGCTACACGCTCGGCGCCTACGCCGGCGGCGAATGGCGGGCCTTCTCGCTGAAAAGCGGCCTGGCACACAGCTGGCACGTTCTCGACACGAGCCGAACGGCAGCATTCGAGGGCTTCTCCGAGAGCCTGCACAGTTCCTACGATGCCCGGACCCTGCAGACCTTCGCGGAAGCCGCCTACAGTTTCGATCTGAAGCACACACGCCTGCAGCCGTTCGGCGGGTTCGCCTATGTGCACGAGAATACCGACAGCTACTCGGAGACCGGCGGCAGCGCCGCCCTTTCAGCTCGGGACCAGAGCAGCGATGCCACCTTCACGACGCTCGGCCTCCGCGGCAATGCCCGACTGAACCTCGGCGGGACGAAGGCCAATATCGCGGGAAGCCTCGGCTGGCGCCATGCGTTCGGTTCAACGCCTACCGCGGTCCAGGCGTTTTCCGGCGGCGATGCCTTTACTGTCGCCGGTGTGCCGCTTGCCCGCGACGTTCTGGTGCTCGGTGCCGGTATCGGCATGAACGTGACCGATCACGCAACAGTCGGCCTGTCCTACAGCGGACAGTTCGGGTCCGGCATCTTCGATCACGGAGCCAAGGCAAGCGTCAATGTCAGTTTCTAGAGCATCCTGCGCTCAAGTGAACGCAGGTAGGATGTTCCAACACTTCAAGATCGATCAACTTTTGAACGTTCAATCGTTTCCGGTTGAACATCCGTCGATCTAGGCGTTTGCCCGGATATCAGACCGGCGCTCCCATTGCGGAACGCCGGGAGCTTGCCTCAGGGTCGCATCAACACCCTCATCCGGATTTGTTCTTTCACGACGATGCTCTTATAAATCGCCGAAGATTTCACGCTCCAGGAGCCGCTCGTGACACGTGAGCGGACGGGCCACCTGGTTGAGGAGACGTCCATGACGGATGAACACGAAGCGCGGCTGGAACGGCTCGAGATCAATCTCGCCCATGCCAGCAACACGATCGAAGAACTCAACAAGGTGGTCATCGACCAGGGCAGACAGATCGACCGGCTGACGCGGCTTCTCACCAACATGACCGACCAGGTGGAAGAACTGATGGAAAACGTTCTGCCGGGCCACCAGATCGAAAAACCGCCCCATTACTGAGCGGACGTCTCCGGCCGTTCACCGGGGCAATTGATTCATGACATGGAATCGGGCCCGAGTCAGGCTAGTCTGCCACCGAATCTTCTAAAGGTGGTTCATGCGATTGCTGCGTTCTTTCATTCTGCTCCTGGCCGTTGCCGCCGTTGTCGGCGGCGGATACTGGTGGTCGACGCGACCGCCTGCGGTTAGCGTCGTGCGTCCTCACAAGGGCCGCGCAGCGGAGGTTGTCTACGCGACCGCCGTCGTGGAACCCGTCCGCTGGGCCAAGGTGACCAGCATCATCCGGGAGCGGATCGTCTCGCTGTGCGGCTGCGAGGGGACGCAGGTGAAAAAGGGCGAGGAGCTTGCCGAACTGGACAGCGGCGACGCGCGGGCGACGCTCGCCGAACTCGAGGCCCGTCAGGTTCTCGCCCAGTCGGAACGCGAACGCGCCCTTCAGCTCCTGGAACGGCGGGTGATCAGCCAGCAGCTCTACGACAAGGCCCAGAGCGAGCTCATCCAGATCAACGCCCTGATCGCTGCCCAGAAGGAACGCCTGCAGGACTATCGCATCATCGCGCCCATGGACGGCATGGTGCTCCGGCAGGACGGCTCGGTCGGCGAAGTCGCGGAGCCGGGTGAAATCCTGTTCTGGATCGGCCAGCCGCAGCCGCTTCAACTGGTTGCGGAGGTCAACGAGGAAGACATTCCCAAGGTGGAAGTGGGCCACAAGGCCCTGATCCTGGCCGACGCCTTTCCGGACGAGGAACTGACCGCGACGGTCGCGCGGATCACTCCGAAAGGCGACCCGGTCCTGAAGAACTACCGGGTCTATCTGGACCTGCCGCAAGACACGCCGCTGCGCATTGGCATGACCGCGGAAATCAACATCGTGACGCGAGAAAAGGACGATGCGCTTCTGGTATCGCCGGCCGCCTTCAACGGCTCGAAGGTGCTGACCGTCGGTGCGGACGGCCGGATAAAACCCGTGGAGGTCAAGACCGGCATCCGGGGCACCCGGGCCATCGAGGTGCTCGACGGCCTTACGGGCGAAAGCCGCGTCGTCTTCCCCTACCGGGCGGATCTCACGGAAGGCGAGAAGGTCGTGCCGGAGGCCGGAGAGCCGCAATGATGCTTTTGTTGCGGATCGCAGCGACCCATATCAGGACCCGGATGCGGCAGACGGTCGTCTCGGTCCTCGGCGTCGCGCTCGGGGTCGGCTTCTCCGTCGCCATGGCGAGCCTGATGGACGGGTCGCAGCGCGATTTCATGGAAACGCTCATCAACGCCATTCCGCATGTGGAGATCCAGGACGAACAACGCGCCCCGGCCGTGCAGCCGGCAAGCGCGGTCTATGACGCCGTCGCCTATCACGGGCTGCGGCCGAAGGAGGACCTGCGCGGCATCCGCAACCCCACGGAGGCGCTTGCCTCCCTGAGGGACTGGGTGGAGGGCGAGATGGCCCAGCGCCTGAGCGGCCAGGCGGTGCTGCGCTACAGCGGCCAGGATATCGGCATGACGCTCACCGGCGTCGATCCAAGGCGCGAGCTCGCCGTTTCCAAGATCAAAGAGGACATGCGCGAGGGGGCCTTCGAGGATCTGGGCACGACCTCCAACGGCCTGGTCATCGGCGACAAGGCCGCCGAACGGCTGGGCGCGGATATCGGCGACACGGTCACCCTGACCTCCGCCAACGGGGTCGCCAAGCGGTTCAAGATCGTCGGACTGTTCCACTCCGGCATTACCACGAGCGACGAAGGGCTCGCCTACGCGCCGCTCAAGGCCGTCCAGATCCTTCTGGAAAAGCCCGATATCATCAACAGCATCGCCATCCACCTGGACGACATCGGCCAGGCCAACGACGTCGCCGCCCGTGCCGAGCGGCAGCTCGGCTACAAGGCCGTCTCCTGGGAGGAAGCCAACGAGGGCCTGATGGAAGCGTTTTTCGTGCGCAACGTGATCATGTACACCGTGGTCGGCGCGATCCTGGTGGTGGCCGGGTTCGGCATCTACAACATCGTCTCGACGATCGTCCACGAAAAGGCCCGCGACATCGCCATCCTCAAGTCCCTCGGTTTTCCCGAAACCGACATCCAGCAGATCTTCGTTCTGGAAGGACTGGTGATCGGCATCCTCGGTGCGCTTGCCGGGTCGGCGCTCGGCTTCGGCCTGTCCAGCTATCTCGCGACGATCCGTTTCGAGTTCACCCAGGACGTGGAAGTCACCCGCCTGCCGATCCATTTCTCGGTGGTTCACTATATCATCGCCTGCCTGCTGGCGCTGTTTTCCTCCGGAGTTGCCGGTTATATGCCGGCGCGCAAGGCGGCCCGGCTCAATCCGGTCGATATCATCCGGGGGGCGACATGAGCCGCGCCGCCAGGGCCCAGCCTGCCGCGACCCCCGTGCTTCTTGAGGCCCGGGGCCTCACCCGCATCCTGCCGGCGGTGGTGCCGGTGACGCTGGTCGAGGATGTCAATTTCCAGGTCGGCGCGGCCGAATTCGTGGCGATCACCGGCCCGTCCGGCTCCGGCAAGTCCTCGCTGCTCTACCTGCTCGGCCTGCTCGACCGGCCGACGTCGGGCGAGGTGCTGATCGGCGGCGCCCGGACGGAGGATCTCACCTCGGCCGAGCTTGCCCATATGCGCCTGGAAAAGCTCGGCTTCGTGTTCCAGTTCCACTTCCTGCTGCCGGAATTCACCACGCTGGAAAACGTGATGATCCCGATGCAGAAGCTGGGAAAACTCTCGCCGAAAGACCAGTTGGACCACGCGACGGCGCTGCTCGCGGGTCTGGGCCTGGAGGACTTCCTGCACCGGCGGCCGGCGCAGCTTTCCGGCGGTCAGCGGCAGCGGGTCGCAGTCGCCCGGGCGCTTGCCAATTCACCGGACCTGATCCTGGCGGACGAACCGACCGGCAGTCTCGATTCGGCCGCGACCGAACAGGTGTTCGAGAGCCTGCAGAAGATCGTCGAGACCCGGAAGACCACGGTGGTCGCCGTGACGCATGACATGGAGCTGGCGGCCCGTATGGAACGGCGGATCCACCTGGTGGACGGCCACATCGACTGGGACCGGCATCAGGACTGACGCTCAGTCTCCGTCGAGAGCAAAATCCTGCTCTTCGCCGGCCTCGTCCTCCTCAGCCTGGGCTGCCTCTGCGGGCTGCACGGCGGCAAGAAGCAGCAGCACCGCGACCGGAACGGCCAGCACCCAGAAGCCGAAATAGGTGATCAGGATACTCGCCAGCAGACCGCCCACAGCGAAGGCGGATATCACCAGCAATTGATGGCCGATCAGGGTCTTGCTGTCCTTGCGGTTTGCAGGATGGGCGAAATAATCGGCGAGGCCGAGAACGAGTTTGAGCGAATTGCCCGTCATCATCGTGGTCGGGACGTGACGGTTCAACATGGTCAGCATGATTACGTTCTGCAGAGCCATGGCGATTGTGGAAAGCCCGACGGCAGCAAGCGTGACCGGCGCCAACGGGCCGGCGGCGGTGGGGTTTCCCAGCCCTGCGACCACCATGAAGGCCGCCACGAGAACCGCTTCGAGCGCGAACAGGTGTCCGACCGCGACCTTGTTCCGCCGGACCAGCCCGGTCACGACGACATACCAGAACAGGGTGGACGCGTAGAACATCGCCAGCACGAACACTTTCAATCCGGCATTCTCCGCGTGGTGAAACACCTCGACGCAAAGCACGACCAGCGTGCCGGTAATGAAGGCTGTGAAGGTGTGGAACAGGCCGATAATGCAGACAACGTCGATGAAGCAGGCGCAGAAGGCGAGCAGGATCGGGACGAGCGGGCGGCTGTGATGCAGGACTGCGGTGTTTACCACTTAACCTTCTTCGCCTCCGATTGCCTGCCGGTCTCCAGACCGGATGTCGGCCTGCCGTTTTTTCCGCAAGAAGATGTGCCACGAGCCGGACCAGATGCCAAGAGCCGCTTGACCGGGGCCCTTGCCAACCGCGGGGCAACATGGCATAAGCGCGCCATCATCAAGAGAAGGGCTGGCGCCCTCGCCAACCTGCCGGACCGGGCAAGGTGGTTTCCGCAACAGGGATGCGGCCGGACAGACACTCAAGAGAGGCTGACCGGCAACGAAGCGGTTCGATTGCATGCGCCAGTCCTCCTCGGGAAACCGATGGAGGATTTTTTGTCTCAACAGCCTTTTGCCGGCCGCGCGGCGGATCTGATCGCCGGCCAGCCGAATGCCGGAATTGCCAACCTGGACATATGGGAACGGGACGCGGAGGACTGCGTGCTGGCGCGCATCAGGTCCATGCGCCTGATCGGCGGCCTGCCGCGGCACAAGGCCCCGCTCGGCGCCTCCGAACGCGTCCGGCGCCTGCAACAACTGCTGCGGCTATGGGCCAACGGCTGTACCTCTGCCGTCGACGAGGATCTCTTCGCCGATCTCCTGAACCGGCACCGGTGGTGAATTTCCCCGCCTACTTAAGAAAACCAACCTCATCCTGAGGAGGACCGTCAGGTCCGTCTCGAAGGATGGGCGGCAGTCTCCCGGGCAAGCGGCCCATCCTTCGAGACAGCGCTTCGCGCTTCCTCAGGATGAGGTCGTAGCTTTGGCTGCTCTCCATCCCTGGTGGCAGGAAAGACTATCGTCTCGATAAATCTTCGCTGCCCTCCCCGCACGGGAGGTCTGAACCCCGTCAAAGATGTTTCGGCACCGGGCGCGGCTTGCCGCTGTCGTCGACGGCCACCATGGTGAAGATCGCCTCGGTCACCTTTTCCCGGTGGCCGTAGCGGTGGCGCAGGGCCCAGGCCTCCAGCTTGATTTCCATCGAGGACGTGCCGACCTTAAGGATCTCCGTGTAGACACACAGCACGTCGCCGACATGGACGGGCCGGATGAACTTCATCTTGTCGACCGCGATCGTGACGACGCGGCCCTGCGCCCTCTGGCCGGAGGCGATGCCACCGGCAAGGTCCATCTGCGACAGCACCCAGCCGCCGAAAATGTCGCCCGAGGCATTGGTGTCGGACGGCATCGCCATGGTGCGCAGTGTCAGTTCGCCGCTCGGCTGGTCTTCGCTCACGCCTGAAATCCCCCTTTTCGCTCTCTCGGAAAAGACTACCCTCAGGCGTGAAGATCACAAGCCGTCTCAGGTCATCAGCATCAAAAGAACCGCCATGATCCACAGCAGCGGCACGGTGCCGCCGCCACCATCGGCCATATGGGCTTGGGCTAAAGCGTCGACGCCTGCTGCAGGAATTCGACCTGTTCCAGACAGTAATAGCCGGAAATGCGGCTGATCGTGCCGGAACGTTTCCAGTCGTTCAGCACCCGGCTGACGTTTTCGCGCGCCGCACCTGCCATGTTGGCGATATCCGCCTGGCTGAGCTTGTAGTGGATCAGCACCCTTCCGCCGTCGAGCGGCTTGCCGAAGGTCTCCGAAAGCTGGAGCAGGGTCTGGGCGACGCGCCCGGGCAGCGGCAGGAAGGAGCGCGCGGCCAGCACATCGTTGGCATGGCGCAGGCGCTTGCCGACGATCGACAGCATATGCCGGTAGACCGCCGGATGCTCATCGGAGAAGCGCTGGAACGCCGCCTTGTCGATGAAAGCGAGCTGGGCCTCCTTCAACGCGATGACCGTTGCAGACCGCGGACGGCCGTCGAGCAGGGCGAGTTCGCCGACCAGATCGCCCGGCCCGAGCACCGCCAGAAGCTGTTCGTCGCCTTCTACGGAGAGCAGCGAGACCTTCAGTGAACCTTCCAGCACCGCGTAACAGCCGTTTCCGGGGTCGCCGTTTTCAAAAAGTATTGTGCCCGAAGGTATCTTCATCGGCCTGGCAAGGCGCGACAGGCCAATTGCCAGTTCGGGATCAAGTCCTTCCAGCGAAAAGCTGTTTTTCAGAAAATCTTTAATTTCCGCCACGCATTCCCCCTGCCAAAGGTGCTGCTGCAATGAACATTTTTCGATTAGGCGCAATCCTGTGATGTCCATCACGTGCAATCAAGCAAAATATGCCTATATCTAAAGTCATGGAAGCGGGGCCGCCCCTCCCCCCTTCCAGGCCTCCACGAAAAACGGCTCTGTATCCCCGCAGAGCCGTTTTTTCGTTTCAGTTCAAAAACACGTCCTTCTGGTCCAGCGTCTGGAAGAAGCGGTCGCTGGACAGAACCTCGTACTGGCATTCGCGGATGGCGATCTTCCGGCGCGGCTCGTCGCGCCGCAGACGGTCGTCCGATCGGCCGGGGATGGCCGCGACGAAACTGCGGTCCGCCATGCCGTCGAAATGATTGTGGAGCAGCCGGTGCAGCTCTTCCGGATCATCGGTTTCCGGCAAGGGTTCGGCCCGTGGGAGCATCTGCAGCTCGTGGGCCTTGGCAAGACGGGAAAGCCGCAAGGCCTTCAGGCCCGGGCCCACCGGAGAAATCACCAGCGGCGGTTCCTCGAAATCCGCGTGATCGATCGCCCTGAAGACCAGGCGCGCCAGCGAGGTCCTTGCCAGCAATCCCTCGCGCACGGCGACGAAATCCGGCGCGCGTTTCATCAAAACGCTGTAGCGGACAAGCTGGGCGTGGGCTTCTTCCAGGAGAACCTCGTCCGGCAATAGCCTGAAGGCCGCCCGCCGCTGGAGCTGTTCGCGCGTGAACATGCGCTCGCCGTAAGTCTCCTGCATGCGCGCGCTGACCGGCGACACCCGGTCGCCGCTGAAGGCGAGCGTCACGCCGAACAGAGCTTTCCTGCCCACCTTGTCCGCGGTTTCCTGGAGCGGCCGGAACTCCCGCGGCCAGAGCTCGGTGGCGACGATGGCGCCAAGGGCGCTCAGACGCCCCCGCTCGACCAGTTCGCGCAACGCGCGGTCAACGCCGAAAGCAAGGCCGTAATCCAAAGCTCCGAGTGTAATGCGCTTCATGAAATTCCGCAGGCGGGCCGGAGAGACTGAAAATTCAATATCTTCCCTGCGTCATTCGGCCGGGGTTTGCAAGTCTCTTCTGCCGAAAACCCCGCGTCTGCTTGGGATCAAGAGACGGCGCCAGATGCTTCCTGGAGATGTGGCTTTGTGTGCTGAAAGCATCTTATCTTGAGGCGGTAATCCCCCTTCCCCCTCATGGCAGGGCTATCGCATATGGTGAAACCTGACTCCCTCTCCCATTGGGAGAGGGTTGGGGTGAGGGGGCAAACGTCAGAAATGGCAGAGAGGCATACCCCCTCACCCGGAGCTGCGCTCCGACCTCTCCCCATGGGAGAGGTTACAAAGAGCTAATCGCGGAGATTTTCAGTCAAATGCGATCGCCGTGCCATAAGGGGGAAGGGGAACCGGGCCGCATTTTTCTCCATCGTCTGAGTGTATTTTCAAACCTACCTGTAGCGGATCGGTTCGAACACCGGGCCGATCCGCCCCTGGAGCCTGTAGACCACAAGGTCCTCCAGCCGGACGCCCCTGACCTTGCGCTCAAGCTCCGTCACTTCCTCGACGGTCCGGAAGGATTTCTTGAGTTCATCCGCCTTGTCGCGGCGCTTTTCGGCGACGTAGAGGCCCGGACGGTCGAACAGCGTCTCATCCGGTTCAGGTTCCATGACATAGCGGATGCGCTCGGTGAGCTGGATCACCGGCAACGAGCCCTTCAGGAGAAAATCGAGCTGGGCGTTGAGGCCGTAGCTGGTCGTCGCCACGAAGGCGACGTTTTCCCGGTTGGCGAGATCCGCGACCTGCCGGCCGATCTCCGGCCAGCCGCGCAGCTGGAAGGTCGGGTCCTTTCGGGCAAACTGGCCTGTCAGCGGAGAGACCGCGTGGACCTGGACCAGGACGGCGACCAGCAGACCGAGAACGATGCCGCCGGTGGCAAGCCTTCGCCAGAAGATTTTTTCCGGCTGAAGCCCGGCGACGAAGACCGCCGCCATCATCGCAAAGGTCGGAAACAGCGGTGCGGGCCAGTTGCCCTGAACACGGGCGTGGAGCGAATGGTACAAGAGATAAAGAACGAAGGGCAGCGCGGTCAGGAGCAGCAGGGAGGCGGCGTTGTCTTTCGCCCGCAGGCCCTTGAACAGCTTCGCGGCGCCGAGAACCGTCAGAACCGCGATCAGCGGATTGAGCAGGCCGATCAGGGCGCCCAGAAACTCGAAGACATATTTCGCGGTGAAGCCGCCGCCGCCCGCCCGGCCGAACTGCTTGGAAAAGCTCACCCAGTCATGGGCATCGTTCCAGGAAAGCACCGGCAGGAAACAAGCAAGCGCGATCAGGCCTCCGATCCAGAGCTGCCAGGCAAGCCACCAGCGGCGCGCCTCCGGTACCCAGACGAGCCACAGCACGATGCCGGCGCCGAGAAAGAGCACGGAATATTTCGACAAGAGGCCGCAGCCCGCCATCAGGCCGACAACCAGCCACCAATTGGCGTTTTTCGACGTCGAAAGCTCGGCCAGCGCACAGAGGCTCAGGCCCCAGAAGAACACCGAGGGTGCGTCGGGTGTCGCCAGAATGCCGCCGATGCCGACCAGAAGGCTGGTGTTCAAGAAGAGCACCGCCCAGCCGGCCACTTTCCGGTCGAAGAGCAGGGCGGCGGTGCGCCAGAGCGCCAGCGAGCCGAGCACGCCCAGAACGACCACCAGCGCCCGGACGGCGAAGACCGTGTCGCCGAAGAACGCCTGGCCGGCAGCGATCCACCAGCCGATCATCGGCGGATGGTCGTAGTAGCTCCACGCGGGATAGAGCCCCCAGAGCCGGTAATAGGCCTCGTCCTCGACGAAATGAGCGTTGGCGGCGGCGAACAACTTCAGCGCCGTCAGCAGGCCGACGATCAGGATCAGCCCGGCCGGCCGCAGGAACAGCGGCAACTCGTCCGTCTTTGCGCTGGTGAACACGCGCCGGCTCGCCTCAGTTTTTCCGCCAGGTCAGTGCGGAGCTGGCGGCATAGTTCCACACCGCGCCCATGATCGCACCGGCGGTTCCGGCGAACCACCAGTAGGCCGGATCGGCATAGATCAGGTTGGCGACGCCGACATTGGCGAGCACGCCGACCGAGCAGACCGCGTAGAAGGTGAGCAGGCCGACCAGGGCCTGCATGCCGCGCAGGCGCCGGTCGCGGTAGGTGAGCTGGTTGTTCAGGAAGAAGTTCGAGGTCATGGCGACGAAGGAGGCCGCCGTCTGGCCCAGGTTGAATTCCATGCCGCTGACCAGGAAGACACGCAGGGCCGCCAGATGGACGAACAGCCCGCTCGCGCCGACCAGGCCGAACATCAGGAAGCGGACGGAAATGACATCACCGAAATACCTGGCGAGCAGCAGGCCGAAATAATCCAGCGTAACCAGCGTATCGAGCTTGCTTTCGCCGTGCCGGCGTTCGCGGAAGGTGAACGGCAGTTCCTTGATCTTCAGGCTGCCGTCCGCGCTGGAAACCAGATCCAGCAGGATCTTGAAACCCTGCGGCGAAAGCTTCGGCGCCAGCGCCTCGGCCTTTTCCCGGCGGATCATGAAGAAGCCGCTCATCGGGTCCTTCAGAGTGACGTTCAAGAGCTTCTGCGCGAGGCCGTTGGCGATGTTGGAGCCCCAGGCCCGGACGCTGGAAAGACCTTCGCCGACGGTGCCGCCATCGACCTTGCGGCTGGCGACCACGAGGTCGGTGCCGCCGGCCTTCAACTCGGCGAGCATCTTCGGCAGCAGGGTCTCGTCATGCTGCAGGTCCGCGTCCATCACCGCGACAAAAGGGGCGGAGGACGACAGGATGCCTTCGATGCAGGCGCCGGAAAGACCCCGGCGGCCGATGCGGCGGATCACCCGGACCCTCGGATCGGTTTCCGCGATCCGGCGCGCCACATCCGTGGTGCCGTCCGGGGAATTGTCGTCGACGACGATCGCCTCCCAGGCGATCCCTGAAAGGGCGGTGTCGAGCAGCCCGACCAGGATCGGGATATTGGCGGCTTCGTTGAAGCTGGGCAGGATCACGCTGAGTTCGGCAGCCCTTGCCGCCGGCGTCCGAGCGGACATGGCTTCGCCCTCCCCGGCATTTTCTCCCGCCATCTGCACCGCACCGTCCATCGTCAAACCTTATTCACTTGCATGCGCCTATCAGGCCGCAAACCGGCGTCCCGCGCCGTATTCCGCGCGGACCATAGCCTGACAGGGGTTAAATACAAGAAAAGACATGGGGGATACCCGGCAGGATGGCTCGAACGCATAGCTGGCGGCCCCTTTTACCGGCAAAAGTGATGCAAACAAGGCAAGAAGCGCACTTTCGGCATCGCAAGCCCGGTCCTTCAGCCGCTTCGCCGGCCCGGACTTGTCCTGGGCGTTCGGGATAGGCCCGCCAGTAACCTCTCCCGATGGGAGAGGTCGGAGCGCAGCTCCGGGTGAGGGGTTCGTTCTCTCTGTCATTTTCCAACGTTTTAACCCCTCACCCCAACCCTCTCCCAATGGGAGAGGGAGCCTGGCACTGCCATAGCGATTGCCCTGGGCTCAAGGTTGGGACAGCGGCGGCATGCTGCAAGGAGAACTGAAGCCGGACGGGTTCAGGTTGACCCATTTGATCGGAAGGGCGAACCGACGATCCGATCTTGCCAGAAGAGGCCGACCCGCCGGCCGTGTTGTCTGCAGCTTGCTCTCAGGCCCTGTTTCGTCTAGGAAAACCGCAAACTGACCAATACCGGCGCAGGACCGTTTTCGCGGGAGCCCGGCACGGAACTCGCCAGGACTAAAAAGACTTCATGGCCCAGAAACCGACGAAACTGAAGGCCCGCCTGCCGCGCGGCTTCGTTGACCGCTCTGCCGACGACATCCGCGCGACGGACGAGATGCTTGGAAAGATCCGCGCGGTCTACGAGCGCTATGGCTTCGACCCGGTCGAAACGCCGGCCTTCGAATATACCGACTGCCTGGGCAAGTTCCTGCCCGACACGGACCGGCCGAATGCCGGCGTCTTTTCCGTGCAGGACGACGACGAGCAGTGGATGAGCCTGCGCTACGACCTGACGGCGCCGCTCGCCCGCCATGTTTCCGAGAACATCAACGAAATCCAGCTTCCCTACCGCACCTACCGGGCGGGCTGGGTGTTCCGCAACGAAAAGCCGGGACCGGGCCGCTTCCGCCAGTTCATGCAGTTCGACGCCGACACGGTCGGCGCGCCGGGCGTCCAGGCGGACGCGGAAATGTGCATGATGATGGCAGATGTCATGGATGCATTAGGCATTCCGCGCGGCCAGTACGTCATCCGGGTGAACAACCGCAAGGTTCTGGATGGGGTTCTGGAGGCCATCGGCCTCGGAGGTGAGGAGAACGCGGAACGGCGACTGACCGTGCTGCGCGCAATGGATAAATTCGACAAGTTTGGTGTGGAAGGTGTGGCGCTTCTACTCGGGAAGGGCCGCAAAGATGAAAGTGGGGATTTCACGAAAGGTGCTGAACTAAGCGAGAAACACATTGGTGCTGTGCTTAGCCTGATTTATGCTCAGGAGTTCGCTTACAAGCCGCTCGTAGATGATGAAGAAGAGATACGAGATTTATATAACGAGTTTTCTAGTTTTGCCTCTGTCAGCGATAGCTACAAATTGCGAGAGTTTTCTGACTTTAGAAACAACATTTTGAATTTGATTTCCTCAGGTCAGACAACTGTGTTTCGAAGCTTTAGTGTCATGGCCGAGGCGCTATTTGGCGATTTCTCCGATAGCCCGCTTTTCAGAGAAGGAATGCTGGAGCTCCATACTCTTATGGAACTAGCACTTTCAGGTGGGTACGAAGCCGACAAAATACGTATTGACTTAACATGCGTCCGCGGCCTCGAATACTACACCGGCCCGGTCTACGAGGCCGAGCTGCTCTTCGACGTGACCAACGAAAAGGGCGAAGTCGTCCAGTTCGGCTCCGTCGGCGGCGGCGGGCGGTATGACGGGCTGGTCAAGCGGTTCACCGGCCGCGACGTTCCGGCGACCGGCTTTTCCATCGGCGTCTCGCGCCTGATGACGGCGCTGAAGAACCTCGGCAAGCTGCACACGTCCGACGTGGTCGCCCCGGTGCTCGTTACCGTCATGGACGGCGATGTCGATGCCCTCGGGCGTTATCAAAAGATGGTGCAGGATCTGCGCAATGCCGGCATCCGGGCGGAGATGTATCAGGGCAACTGGAAGAAATTCGGCAACCAGCTCAAATATGCCGACCGGCGCGGCTGCCCGGTGGCGATCATCCAGGGCTCCGACGAACGGGCCGCCGGGGAAATCCAGGTCAAGGACCTGATCGAGGGCAAGCGGCTGTCGGAGGAAATCACCGACAACATCACCTGGCGCGAAAGCCGCCCGGCGCAGGTCACCGCCAAGGAAACGGACCTGATCGAGACGGTGCGCAGCATTCTCGACGGCCATGCCGACGACCGCAAACGGCAAAACGAGGGCTGACCGATGACAGGGGCGGCGCAGACGGCCGGGCTGGATCCGGAAAAGATCGAGGCGGTTCTGGAGCTCTTCAGGCTTGAGGGCCACGCCTTTGTCAGCCCGCCGATCCTGCAGCCGGCGGACGTCTTTCTCGACCTGACCGGCGAGGACATCCGCCGCCGCCTGTTCCTGACCAGCGGCACCGACGGCCTTGACCTGTGCCTGCGGCCCGACTTCACCATACCGGTCTGCCGTCATCACCTGGCGCAGGACCCCGTGAAGCTGCCCGCCGCCTATTGTTATAACGGCCCGGTCTTCCGCCAGCGCCCGAACGGCTCCGGCGAAATCCCGCAGCTCGGCGCGGAAAGCCTGGGGCGGTCCGACACCGCGAAAGCGGATGCCGACCTGCTGGCGCTTTCCGTCAAGGCGCTGGAGATCTTCGGCCTTGACGACATCTCCATCCGGATCGGCGACGAGACGCTGTTTGCCGCCGTGCTGGAAGGCCTCGACCTGCCGTCCGTCTGGCGCCGGCGCCTGCGCGATCTCTTCGGCGAGACCGACCGGTTATCGGCCGCGATCGGCCGCATGGCCGGCGGCGCAAGTTCCGATGACGAAGCCCGGGACGTCCGCCTCGGCTTCCTGTCGGCACTGGAAGGCGCGGACCCGGAAGCCGCCCATGCAGTCGTCGAAGATCTGCTTTCCATCGCCGGGATTTCCGCCGTCGGCGGCCGCACCCCGAGCGAGATCGCCGACCGTTTCCTGGAACAGGCAGCCTTGGCAAGCGGTGCACGGGGGCACGACAGGGCGGCGGAAACGCTGACGGCCTATCTTGCCCTCAAGGCGGACGGCTCCAGGGCACCGGATGCGCTGCGCGCCTTCAGCAAGGAGTTCGGCCTCGGCCTCGATGTGCCGCTCGCTGCGTTCGAGCAGCGCCTTGTGGCCCTCGACACCAAGGGCATCGATCCGGCCCGGCTGGGGTTTGCTGCTGAATTCGGCCGGCGGCTCGACTATTATTCCGGCTTCGTATTTGAAATCCATGCCGCTTCCGGAGCGGTCGCGGGACCGCTGGTCGGCGGCGGGCGCTACGACAAGCTGGTGACGCTGCTGGGCGCCGAACAGGACGTCCCGGCCATCGGTTTTTCCATGTGGCTCGACCGGATTGCCGAGAACGCCGAACTGGGAATTGGGGGCTGATCCATGAGCACGCTGATCATCGCCATTCCCTCCAAGGGCCGCCTGCAGGAAAACACTCACGAATTTTTCGGCCGGGCGGGCCTGAAGGTGCTGCAGCCGGGCGGCGCGCGCAATTACCGCGGCGCCATCAAGGGCCTTCACAACGTGGAGATCGCCTTCCTGTCCGCCTCCGAGATCGCCCGCGCGCTCTCCGAGGGAACCGTGCATTTCGGCATCACCGGGCTCGACCTGGTGCATGAGAACATCGCCGATCCAGAAAACAGCGTGCACATCGTCACGCCGCTCGGCTTCGGTCCGGCCGACGTGGTCGTCGCCGTGCCCAAGGCCTGGATCGACGTGGAGACCATGGCGGACCTGTCCGACGTCGCCTCCGACTTCCGCAACCGCCACGGACGGCGCCTTCGGGTCGCGACCAAATACGTCACCCTGACTCGCTCCTTCTTCGCCCGGCACGGCATCGCCGATTACCGGATCGTGGAGAGCGCGGGGGCGACCGAAGGCGCACCGGCCGCGGGGTCTGCGGAACTGATCGTCGACATCACCACCACCGGCTCCACGCTGCAGGCCAACAACCTCAAGATCCTCGCCGATGGCGTGATGCTGAAGAGCCAGGCCAATCTCGTGGCCTCTCTTAGTGCCGACTGGTCCAGAACGGCCCTTGGCGCGGCGCGGGCGATCCTCGACCGGGTCGCGGCGGAAGAGACCGCGCGCAACGTGAAGCTGGTCAAGGCTGTCGTCGACGATCGCACCCAGGCGCTCCGCTCCGTCAGCCAGATCGGCGCCGTGCAACGGTTCACGGACGTCGCCGACGGACACCATGTCAGCGTCCTCTGCCCGAAGGACGTCGTCGCCGACTGCGCCCAGCTCCTGATCGAGGAAGGCGCGGAGACGGTGACCGTGGAAACGCTGGACTATATCTTCACCCGGGAAAACCGCCTGTTCGCTCCGCTGAAGCACAAGGTGGGCGGGTAAAAGCAGTTCCGCCATTTGCGTGAGTTGGGGGGCAGGTTCTGCTTGCGCCCGGGAATTCTCATCCTCCGTGCTTTCGGATAAGGCAGAAACGATCCCCAATCGCCGTCCCGGACGCAGCGGAGCGGAGATCCGGGATCCAGTAGTCCCGGTGTAGTTGTTATTTCATACCCATCTGGCTACTGGGCCCCTGCCTGCGCAGGGACGGCAACCAGGAAGCTGAGCATCAGTTGCCTGTCCCTGCTGCGTAAATTTTGTCCGGACGCCTGTAGATCAAGCTCGGGCGGGACGATGGCGAGGCAGGGTCGAGACGCAGCCGTTTCCAATAACAGATTTCCCGTTTTGCATAACACTTTGGAACGCCGTCCCGCCGGAGACGGCTTATCTTGCGCCGAACCTTTTCCAGCCTTGGGAGTACGTATGCGAGGCGTTGTAATTTCCGGTGTTTTGGCGGCTTTTGTCCTGTCTGGCTGCAATTCCACACTTCCGAGCGAACAGGACTGGACGGAGGCCAACCGGTTTCTGGCGCAGAATGCCTGGGGCGGTTCGACTTCAGGCAGCTCGAGTTCTTCAGCGGCGCCCGGAAAGCGTGTTGTCCGCAACGAACAGCATGAAGCCGTCGCGGGCGTTCCCCTTGAGGTCGGGATCAGGTGGGCATTGAACAAGGACTGTTCTCCCGCGCCGTTCACCGTCAGGATCGTCCAGCCGCCGAGATTCGGACGCGCCTATGTGCAGCCGGTCAATTTCATGCTGCCGCAAAGATCGATCGACGGCCGTGGAGCCGAAACGATGCGGCGCTGCGCCGGGCGGATGAGCGAGGGACAGGCGGTCTATTACGAAGCCCCTCCCGGAAAGGGCAATTACTACGATCGCTTCTCGATAGAGACCAGCAAGGGCCTGCGCTTCAACTACAAGATCCTTGTTCACAAGCCGGTCGGATGACCATGAGGACCGAGACGGCAGCGACCTTTTACAGGCGGATGTTTTTCCTCGGACTTCTGCTGGGGTCGATCCTGTCGACCGACGCACTGGCCGGCGTCGTCGTTCTGGACAAACAGGCTTTCCCGCCCGAACGGCGCTACGCCGGAGACTGCGGCGTGGAGATTTCCGGCCGGATCGACGCCGCGACCGTGTCCCAATTCAAGGCAATTTTTGAGAAGCTGGCGGCGCAGCCGGGCGCGGCTTTCGTGGGTGCGGGAGAATGGGGCATGAATGTCTGCCTCGCGGCCGAGGAAGGCGATGCCGCCGCCGCCGCCGATCTCGCGGACTTCTTCGCGGACGCGAAGATTGGGACCGTCGTCGCCCCCGGACGCAGGTGTACCGGCCCCTGCGCCCTCGCCTTCATGGGCGGCACCGTCGACCTGAACAGCGAATTCGGTCCGCTGAGACGGATGTGGCCCGATTCCGTGCTCGGGTTTTCCCTCGACACGGAAACGCCCTCTCCTGCCGCTCCTTATGCGCAGCTTGCCAGGATGCTCACGGCGGGCAGTCTCATAAAGAATCGGGACGGCGACGTTCACACGATTGCCCGGCGCTTTCCCCTCGAAGTCGTGCTGGAACTGCTGCGGGACGCGGACGGCCCGGTCTTTTTCGTCGACAGCCTGCACAAGGCCGCGGTCCTGGAGATCGAGCTTGTCGGGATACCCGAAGCGACGCTCGACAACCGGGGCCTCACGGGGCTTTGCAAAGCCGCCTTTCTGCTGAACTCCGATATGCCCCTGTCAGAGCCGGTCGGCCGCGCGCTTGAGGCGGCCGTGGAAGAGATCTCCCCGGCGGAGCCGCTCCCGGGACAGAACACGTTTGGCGCCCCGGCGCTCAATTTTTCCTGGGGGGCGATGAACCCGATAGACTGCAGCGTCGCCGATCTCGGCCGCGGAACCTATCTCGTCCAGACCGGCGACATTCGCTCCGACCACATGCGGTCCCGGCTGCTGAAATCCTATAATGGACTGCCGCTGGCAACCCGGCTGGAGGAGATCGAAGCCCTGATGCCGGCCATCTCCCGCTAGAACCCTTCCCAAACGGCACCGCTTCCCGGGATTGCGCGTTCAATTCCCGGCTTGCTATACCTTTTCCGGGCTTGGGAGTGCGCGTATATGAGGCGATCATCCATCGATTGGCGGATCCTGGAAGAAAGCAGGAGCCGGAACCATTTCAAACTGACGAAGGCCAAGGAGCTGAACGCGGACTTCGGCAGCGTCAGTCTGGAACGCGTGGAGATCAAGCCGGGCCTTGTCGCCAACATTTCCGAAATTCACAGCAGGCGGGAATTCCAGCTCAGCGCCGATGTGACGGAACAGGGGGACAGGATCTGCCTGCAGACCACGTTGACCGGAACCTGCAGGCTGGATGTGCGGGAGGGGATAAGCATCCGCTACAGGGGCGGAAGCTCCACGGCACACGCCGTGCGCGGCACAAGCGCGACCTTCACCTTCCCGGCAAATTCGGTCCTCAGAACGATCACCTGCACCTATTCGCGGGACGAGCTCGACAACCGCCTGTCGGGCTTTGTGCCGGGCAAGTTCAGGAACCTTCTGAAAGATGCCGGCCATAGTCCGGACAGGCTTCGCAGAAAGAACCCCGCCGGTCTGCAGCGGCTCGTGGAATTCGCGTTTCAGGAACGGCTCACAGGGCCCTTGCGCGCCCTGCAGATCGACGGCGTGGCCAGCATCCTGATGGCGCATCTGCTCGACCGGTCCTGCAGCGATCCTGCCGATTACAGCGGCAACACGGCTCCGCGCCGCGTGAAGGACGCCGTTTTCGGGATCCACGACCAGATCCTTTCAGATCCGACGGGCCTGCCGGACCTCGATCGCCTGAGCAGGGAGACCGGCGTCAACCGGAAAACCCTGAACGCGGCGTTCAGGAGCCAGTTCGGCACGACGATCTTCGGCTTCGCCAAGGCCCACCGGCTCGATTGCGCCCGCACCCGGCTTCTGGACGGTTCCGGCGTGCTGAAGGAAATCGCCCACGAGGCGGGCTACGCCCATGTCTCGAATTTCGTCACCGCCTACAAGCAACGCTTCGGTACGACACCCGGCTCCGAAACCGGCGGCATGGGTCAGGCGTAAAGAGGCGATTTCAAAAGCGCCCCGCTTCGTCGGCAAAGACAATCAGGAACGGTGGCGTTTTCTCTTGACCCGGCGCTTGCATTCTCCATTGCCCCTCGTGGGGAAAGGGCAAGTATCCGTCTCTTCAGATTTTCTCAGCTTCGCGGCCAACCCTCATCCCTAGCTCTTTCCCTTGGTCAGGCAGGGCTATCGCGTTTGATCGAAAATGTCCGGGACAGGTCCCAGTAACCTCTCCCATGGGGAGAGGTCGGAGCCCCCGGGTCTGGCCTCTGGACAGCCCAAGGATAGGCATCGCTCCGGGTGAGGGGGCAGGCCTTTCTGCCAATTTCCAACGTTTTATCCCCTCACCCCAACCCTCTCCCAATGGGAGAGGGAGCCAGGCACTGCCATATGCGATGGCCTCGCCCCACAAGGAAGGAATAGAATTGATCCTGCGCAGGCTGCGGTTTCAAGCTATCCCCTCACCGGCCGCTTGAACGCCGCCCGTGCCTCCTCGACCTTGTCCCGGCAGCAGCAGCCTTCCAGGTGGTCGTTGACCATGCCCATCGACTGCATGAAGGCGTAGACGGTGGTCGGGCCGACGAAGCTCCAGCCGCGCTTTTTCAGATCCTTCGACAAGGCCGTGCTCTCGGCCGTCTTGCCGAGCGTTCTGGCCGTGGCGAAGTCGAGTTTTTCCGGCCGGTTTTCAGGTCCGGGTTCATAGGACCAGAAATAGGCGGCGAGCGAACCGAATTCGGCTTTCAGCTCAAGCGCGCGCCGGGCGTTGTTGATGGTCGATTCGATCTTTCTGCGGTGGCGGACGATGCCGCTGTCGTTGAGGCAGCGCTCGACATCGGCTTCCGTGAAGGCGGCGACCTTTTCGAACTCGAAATTGGCGAAAGCCGCGCGGAAGGCGTCGCGCTTGCGCAGGATTGTCAGCCAGGAAAGGCCGGACTGGAAGCCTTCCAGGCAGATCTTCTCGAAAAGCCGCCGGTCCTCGTCAACCGGCCAGCCCCATTCCGTGTCGTGATAACGCCGGTAATCCTCAAGGTTGCCGTGCCACCAGCACCGCTCCTGTCCGTCGCTCCCGGCGAGAAGCCCGGTGACCGGGTCCCGTTCCGCCTTCACTTCGTTCCCGGCATTCTTCTCGGCCATGACCGCATCCTGTATTCACTTTTTGTTCTCGTTTTCGTAGCGGCGGGAAGCAGCAAGCGCAAGGGGAAACGGCGGGAGGGGGACAAAACACCAGTCGAGACGTGGGATCGGGTGTACAAAGCCTCCTCGCTTGTCATCCCGGTTTGACGCGTCAGCGGCAAGAGCGGGATGACAAACAGGTGTACGCAAAGTCTTCTCGTCCGGCTTATCCGCAGCAGACTTCGTGACTGCTACGCCCCTCTCCCGGCAACAAAAAACCCGGCACGGGGCCGGGTTCTCGATTGCGCGATAGGGGAAAGAAATCAGGCGAACAGGGCGTCGATGTCGTCCTGGGTGGCGACGTCCACGTCGCTTTCGAGCGCCGGGCCGTTGAGCAGGGCCGCGTCGCCCTCCTTCGCCTCGCGCTGTTCGGTCTCGATTTCCTGGAAGCTTTCGATGCCGCCCCAGATATCCATCATCTGGATGATGCGGTCTTCCACGAAGCGCAGGGTGGACACCACCTTGGTGATACGCTGGCCAGTCAGGTCCTGGAAGTTACAGGCTTCGAAAATCTGGATAACCTTGTCCTGGATATCGCCGGCAAGCTCGGCGTCCTGGGACTTGAGCCTTGCGGACAGGGTGTTAGCGGTTTCATCGATAAACTCGGCAGCCGACAGGATCGTTTCCGTCGCGCCTTCCGTTCCGATCACCACGGCATCCAGCTCGTTGGTGACGCGGTTCATCTCCTCGCCTTCGGAGCCGGTGGTATGGTGCAGCGTCGCAATTTCCCGCTTGGTTTGGGCGATTGCTTCGTAAATGGCGTCCAGCTCGACCTTCAACTTGGCGGCTTCCGACATTTCCTTACGGAACTCGGCCATGAACTTCTCGCTGACCGCTTCCGCGTCAAGCGGTGCATGCCCCTGGCCGCCGCCGTTCTGGATCAGGTTTTTGACGCTGGCAATTTCCGCCATGAGTTCCTGATGACGGCGTTCCTCAGCAAAGGCGGGGCTGTCGGAAACCCCTGAATTCATGCGTATCAAGCTCTCCGCTCGAAAGGATCTCTTCACCGCGGCCATGCCATCTCCCGTCCCCTCGCCCTTGCAGGCGTTTTCAATTCGCAACTGGGTCCGGTTATAGCCCGGGAAGCTTAAAGAATTGTTTTTCCAACGCTTGCCGTAACTGTCGGGGCAATTTGACCTTTGGTAACTGTTTCTTGGCTTTCCTCTTTCCGGACCATTGGCTATCCTTCGGCAACAAATCAACACGGCAGCCAAGCCAGTCGACACCTGCCAGAAGCAAACGCTGTTCAACCCTGTGCCTGCTGCCAATAAGGCGTTTTGACCTGAATGAGAGCCATGCGTCTTTTCCTGACGAACCTCCTCCTCGCAGGGTTTCTTTCCATCCCTCCGGCACTGGCTGCAAACGACAGCTTTTCAACCGAAGAACTTCTGGAAGGCTTTGAAAAGACAGTATTCGGTCTGGAATACCGTAGCTGGAGCTGGCGGCCCTATCTGGTCAAGAAATTCACCAGGCCGGTTTTTTTCTATGTCCATAACCTGTCCTCGCGCGACAGAATGCAGACCGTCCGCCGCTTCGTGCGGGAAATCGACACCCGGATCGACGGGCTGACGACCGGTGTCACCGACGATCCCGCCCAGGCGAATTTCGACGTCTATGTGGTCGACCGGGCGCAATACGAAGACGTGGTCAAGAAGGACATCTACAAGAGCGAGCGCGCGAACGTTCCCGGAAGATGCCTGGTGCGCGTCGTCTCGGGCCGCAACGGGATCAAGCGCTCCGCCGCGGTCATCGTGTCCGACGAGGGAGAGTTCCTGTTCAAGCGCTGCCTGGTCGAGGAACTTCTGCAGGGCCTCGGCCCCATGAACGACGATTCGGGCCTGACCCATTCGGTCTTTAACGATTCCTCGCGTCACAGCCGGTTCACCGTCTTCGACCAGCTGATTCTGAACATGCTGTACGACCCGCGCATCAAGCCGGGCATGAACATGCAGCAGACGCGGTCGATCCTGCCCCTGGTGGTGCGCGATGCGCGCCAGCGCGTGCGTTAACCAACGAATCCCGGAAAAGCCAGATCTGTCAAACTCGCTTTCCGCCGGCCCGCAGCCCGCATCGCGGCGGATAGGATTTCATTAAGCCTGTTCCTAAACAAAGAGCTAACCATAAGAAAGAATTACCGGAATTCTATCTGCAGGATTCACTTTTGGCAGAGGCCCGCCTGCCTATCATCATTGCCAATCCGTTAACCGGCGGCTCCAGCAGCCGCTGAACGTGGTCGATGACGAGTTCAAGAGTACTGCCATGTTCCTTATGCATCATTTGTCTTCCAGGGTGCTCGGCCTCGCCGGCGCGCTGATCCTATCGACCGGCCTGACGGGCGCGCCGGCAATTGCCGGCCAGGTGTCGCCGCCGCCGCTTGTCCTCAGTCCGAATCTTACCGAACCCTGGATGCTGCAGCTGCAGCCGCGCGTGCAGCGCCGGTCGACGGTCCAGCGCTATCAGTTCAAGCAGGTGCCGCAACAACGCCAGGTGCGCCGGGCGAACTGGTGGTCGCCCCGTCAGCAGCAGCCCGTGCGTCAGCAGCAGCAACGCCAGGTCCAGGCACCCCAGAGCCGCCAGATCGCACCGCAGTTCCTGCCGACCATCGTCAACTACGACGGCAAGCACAAATCCGGCACGATCGTGATCGATACCAACGCCAAATATCTCTACCTGGTGCAAAGCGACGGCACCGCGCGGCGCTATGGCGTCGGCGTCGGCAAGCCGGGTTTCGAATGGGCCGGCACGCACAAGATCTCCCGCAAGGCGGAATGGCCGGACTGGCGTCCGCCGGCGGAAATGCGCCAGCGCCGCCCGGACCTGCCGGTCTTCATGGCCGGCGGCCCGGAAAACCCGCTGGGGGCCCGTGCGCTCTATCTCGGCTCGACGCTCTACCGCATCCACGGCTCCAACCAGCCCTGGACCATCGGCCACGCGGTTTCCTCCGGCTGCATCCGCATGCGCAACGAGGACGTGATGGATCTCTACGAGCGGGTCGGCGTCGGCACGACGGTCATCGTGATCTGAGCCGGGCCTGCGTCTCTCCCGACAGACACCCAGCAAAACGCGCGGCCCGGCTGCGCGTTTTCTCATGGGGAAGCCCTCCCTTGCACCCCCTGAGATTTGCCTGCAGTTTGATTGCAGCAAAGTCCGAATCACCTTCCCTTCCGCCCAGAACAGCCGGCCCAAGGCATGACAGAACGCTTGAAGTCCTTTTCGCCCGGATCCGATGCCGCCTATTTCCTCAAGGCGGCGCTGGTCGGTCTGTTCGTCGGTAGCCTGGCGACCGGATTTCATTCCGGGCTGGATTTTCTGATCGCCCGTTACGCTGCACTGAGGGCTGCGCTCGGCCCGGGATATCTGCCTTATGCGGTGTCGATCGCAATCTCCGCCATTTGCGTGACCGGGGCGTTTTTCCTGGTTAGGCGGGTGGCGCCGGAAGCCGCCGGCAGCGGCATCCAGGAAATCGAGGGCGCGATGGAGGACAAGCGGCCGCTCAACTGGCCGCGCGTCCTGATCGCCAAGTTTTTCGGCGGCCTGCTCGCGCTCGGATCCGGGCTGGTGCTGGGCCGGGAAGGCCCGACCATTCACATGGGCGCCATGACGGCCGAAGCGCTGGCCAGATCGCACGACATCTCGCCCGCCGACCACAAGGGCCTTCTTGCCGCCGGAGCCGCGGCCGGCCTCGCGGCCGCCTTCAACGCCCCGCTGGCGGCCATCCTGTTCATCGTGGAGGAAACCCGGCGGCAGTTCCCCTTCGGCTACCGCACCTATATGGCGGTCATCATCGCCTCGCTTTTGAGCGCTGCCGTCACCGAACAGCTCACGCATATCGGCCCGCCGCTGCTTGTGGAAGTCACCTATGTGCCGGTCTGGAGCTTTGCCCTTCTCGCCGGTCTCGGCATCCTGCTCGGCGCGCTCGGCGTGTTCTTCAACTGGGCGCTGATTGCCGCCATGGACCTGTTCCAGAAGATCCCGGCGGGCCTGCTCTGGCTGCCGGCGCTGGTCATCGGCGGGGTCACCGGCGTGCTCCTCAACGTGTTTCCGGCCGCCACCGGCGGCGGCGAGGATCTGGTGCACCATCTGGTCACCAGCCAGTTCGGCGTTCTCGCCCTGGTCCTGCTCACGCTGCTGCGTTTCGGCGGCGTACTGTTTTCCTATGCCTCCGGCGTACCGGGCGGAATTTTCGCTCCGATGCTTTCCATCGCGACCTGCGCCGGCCTCGCATTCGGCACGGCTTCCGTGGATTTCCTGCCCGTCAACGAGGACTTCCGGGCCGCCTGCGCGGTGGCCGCCATGGGCGGCTTTTTCGCGGCCTCCGTGCGCGCGCCGCTGGTCGGCGTGGTGCTGGTGATGGAGCTGACCGGCGCCTATGCTCTGATCATGCCCGTTCTGGTCACCTGCACCACCGCGTCGCTTGCCGCCCATCACTTCGGCGGGCGGCCGATCTATGAACAGCTCCTGGAACGCACCCTGCGCCTGGCGGGCGAAGCCCCGGACACGGAGCCGGACAAGACGCCGGTGCAGCTCGGAACGCGGGAGGGATAGACCGGGTGCGATTGGAAGCAGCCTGAGATGATCAGCGGCCGTCCCGGCCAAGCGAAGCGCGAGCCGGGACCAGGTTCGGCAACACAAACCGGGAGACAAAAGCATGGAAGATCCCGGATTTCCGTTTCACTCCGTCCGGGACGGCTGTGAGGTTATACCAAGCCGCACGAGGCGGTATCCGGCCCCCTCTACTCAGCAGCTTCCAGAGGAGGCAGCACGGAGGACAGGCTTTCCGGCTGCGGGCCGCCATAGACCCAGTCCAGAAGTTCAACCGTGTGCAGGATCGGGATATCCGTGCCGAGGCCGATCTGGGTCATACAGCCGATATTGCCGGTGGCGATGACGTCCGGACCGGTCTTTTCGATGTTGGCCACCTTACGGTCGCGCAGACGCCGGGCGATCTCCGGCTGGAGGATGTTGTAGGTTCCGGCCGAGCCGCAGCACAGGTGGCCTTCCGGCACGTCCTTCACGGTAAAACCGGCCGCCTTCAGCAAGTCCTTCGGCTCTCTCGTGATCTTCTGGCCATGCTGCATGGAGCAGGCCGAATGATAGGCGACGGTCAGGCCCGGCTGACGGGACGGTTCGCCGAGATCGATCGCGGTCAGGAATTCGGTCACGTCCTTCGCCAGAGAGGAAACCCTGGCCGCCTTGTCCGCATAGGCCGGGTCCTCCTTCAGCATGAAACCGTAATCCTTGATGGTGGTGCCGCATCCGGAGGCGGTGATCAGGATGGCGTCGAGCCCCTCGCCGTCCGCCTCCTGCGTCCAGACATCCACGTTGCGCCGCGCGTTTTCCAGGGAAGCGTCCTCCCGGCCCATGTGATGGACCAGCGCGCCGCAGCAGACTTCGCCTTCGGGCAGGACGATTTCATATCCGGCCCGGCGCAGGAGCCGGATCGTCGCATCGTTGATGCCGGGGTTGAGGACCGGCTGTGCGCAACCGCCGAGCAGCGCCACCCGGCCCTTGCGCACAGGCGCCTCCGGCTTGAACACGCCCGGCCCTTCGAGTTCGCCCCGTCCGGGCGATTTACCCGGCGCCAGTTCCAGCATCGCGCCGATCCGGGCAAGCGGTCCGCCCATCAGCTTCAGCGCTCCGGCGAAGGGGCGGGCGAAGAACGCGCCGATCAGCGCCAGGCGGAACCGCTTCGGATGGGGCAGCACGAAGGCCAGGAGCGAGCGCATGAGACGGTCCGCGACGGGGCGCTTGTAGGTCTTTTCGATGTGAACGCGGGCATGATCGACCAGGTGCATGTAATGCACGCCGGAAGGACAGGTGGTCATGCAGGCAAGGCAGGACAGGCAGCGGTCGACATGCTTGACGATCTTTTCGTCGGCCGGCCGGCCGTTTTCCAGCATGTCCTTGATCAGGTAGATCCGCCCGCGCGGACTGTCGAGTTCGTCGCCCAGCAGCGTGAAGGTCGGGCAGGTCGCCGTGCAGAAGCCGCAATGCACGCATTTGCGCAGGATCCTTTCGGATTCAGCGACATGGCTGTCCTTCAGCTGTTCTGCGGTGAAATTGGTCTGCATATTGCCCGGCGTCCCTCAACTGCCCGCCTTTGCGGCGGGTTTCTCCTCCTGAGTGACCGGGATCCTAGGGGCTGAGAATTCTTCGCACAAGGCGCCTTTCGGGCACAACGGTTTTGCCCAAAGCAACAATCCGCACAGGCACGAATACGCTCCATCGACATGAACCCCAGCTAAACGGTCCACTCAGACAGGGTTCAAGCCGGAGCGGCTAGGTTTCCCGTCAGTGGGCGATCAAAATGTGATTCAAAGGAATGAAATTGATGTTTAAGAATTTTGCAAAGACCGCCATCCTGACCGCCACGCTCGCAAGCCTGGCAACCGGCGCGATGGCCAAGGACTGGATTGAAAAAGTGGACGTGAAACGGGACGGAATCGACGTCATCCCGGTCGAGGTTTCCGCCAATTCCTACAATTACAACAAGATCAAGACCAAATCGCACAAGTTTCTTCTCGGCCTTTACGCCAAGGCGACAAACGGCGAACGCATCGTTGCGATGAAAGTCGGTTCCTTCAAGCCCGTGTGGTATTTCGAAAGCGACGGCGGACGTTGGGCGAAGGCCTTCCAGTACCGCGATGTCGGTGACGGCTCGAAGCGCACGGTCTCGATCCATTACGAGCCGGTCATTTCGCTCAACAAGGTGAAATGGCAGGGCTGGAACCCGCAGCAGGCCTGTTCCGTCAATCTCGACAAGGTGCTGAAAGACGGCATGTCGAAGTCTGCAGCCCTCAGCAAGACGTGGACGGTGACCGCAAAAGCCTATTTCGAGCTCGATGCGGTGGCTGCCCGCAAAAACAAGGCGAAGAACCACAAGTGGAACTTCAAAAACACCACGCACCAGCGTGACGGCTATGCCTACGACGTCACGGTCAGGTGCCTGCCGGCGAGCTGAGCGCAAACCGATATGGCAAAGGCCCGCGCCGCGGATTGCGGCCGGGCCTCGCTCTGTCGACCTGCCGGATTATCAGAACATCCAGGTTTGCGGGTTGGGGATCGGCTCGCCGCGGGAAGCTAGCTGCAGGCCCTTGATGCAGCGAATGATCATCCAGATCAGCAGCGCAAACAGGAGCAGAATCCCGATGAAGACGAAGGTCAGAATGAGACCGATCACGCCGAACAGCAGACCGATCCAGAACGTGCGGATCTGGTAGGTGTAGTGGCTGTCGGCCCAGCCTCCCTTGCCCCTGTTCAAATAGGCGAAGATCACGCCGATAAGGGACGTGAAGCCGATCAGAATACTTACGAGATAAAGAATATAGACGAGAGTGACGTTCTTGCCGCCCGGCTCAAGATAGCCACCAACATCGGATTGCTGTTCCATTCCCGCTCTCCGCTAATAAATGTGCGTTAAAAGTAGTTCCACAGACTACACGCCGCTCACCATTCGTCCAGGGTTTAGAATGCCCTTGGGATCGAATTGCTCTTTCAGGCGCCGGGCAAGCCCCGCCAGCGGAATGGGCTGGGGCTGGAACACGGCAACGTTGGCGCGGACCGACGGGTCGGCACGCACCAGGGTCGCGTGACCGCCGCCGGTTTCGTCCAACGCCGCGCGGATTTCGCGGTCGTGGATCTCGCCGTCGGTACAGGAGAGCCAGACGAGGCCGCCGCTCCAGTCGAAAAACGCCTGGATATCACCTTTCGCCTTCAGCAGCCCGACCAGTTGCGGGCCGGCCGTCGGGGCGACCGACACCCGCCACACGGGGGTGTTCCCGCCGGCAAAGGGCTTCACGTCCCGGATCGTCCGCCAGAGATCCCGGGAGGCGGTTTCTCCCAAACGTGCCGGCTGCCCGAACGGTTTCAGAAGCTTTTCCAGCGTTTTGAAGCGATAGTCGACCGAAGTCTCGAAACCTTCCAGCCGAAGCACCGTCCTGGCCTCGCCGCCGTCTATGCCGGCAGGCAGGTGGGCCGCTCCGGAGACTTCCGCGGACGATCCCATGGCCTGGCAAAGCGCGTTGACGGCGTCGTCCTCGCCCAGTCCGGACAGCACGAAAGTCGCCGAGATTTCCGGTTTCGGATTGACCTTGAGCGTCACCGTCGTCGCCACGGCCAGGGTGCCATAGGCGCCGCACAGCGCCCGCGGCAGGTCGTAGCCGGTGACGTTCTTGACCACCTTGCCGCCGGAATTGAAGATCTCCCCGCGGCCGGAGACCGCTTCCATGCCGAGAATATGGTCCCGCGCAGCGCCGGACTTGATCCGGCGCGGTCCGGAGAGGTTTGCCGCCAGCACGCCGCCGATGGTTCCCCGGCCCGCTTCGACGCCGAGCAGCGGGCCGTAATCCATCGGCTCGAAGGACAGTTCCTGGCCGTTGCCGTCGACAAGGTTCTCGACCTCTGCAATCGGCGTGCCGGCTTTCACGGTCAGAACGAGCTCGGCCGGTTCGTAACTTTCGACGCCCGTCAGGTCCGATAGATCCAGGACATGGGCGGCCTGTACCGGACGGCCGAGGCCGCGTTTCGATCCATGGCCGATAATCTCCAGCGGCTGATCCTCGGCAGCCGCCCATTTCACCGCATCCTCGACCTGCCGCGCGTCACTGGGCTTAAATGTCGCGTCCATTCAAAGATCCTCAGAAGCGCGGGATGTCGGGAAAGGGCAGCTGCCCCTTGTGGACATGCATCTTGCCCAGCTCGGCACAGCGGTGCAGCACGGGAAACACCTTGCCCGGGTTGAGCAGATGCTTCTCGTCGAAAGCGCATTTGACCCGTTGCTGCTGTTTCAGGTCCTCCTCGGAGAACATATCGGTCATCAGGTCGCGTTTTTCGATGCCGACGCCGTGTTCGCCCGTCAGCACGCCGCCGACTTCCACGCACAGGCGCAGGATATCAGCGCCGAAGGCTTCGGCCGCCTCCAGTTCTCCGGGCTTGTTGGCATCGTAGAGGATCAGCGGGTGCAGATTGCCGTCGCCGGCGTGAAAGACATTGGCGACGCCGAGCCCGTGCCTGGCGGCCAGCTCGCGCATGCGGGCGAGAACCTTCGGCAGCTCGCGGCGCGGGATCGTGCCGTCCATGCACAGATAGTCCGGTGAAATCCGCCCGACCGCCGGGAAGGCCGCCTTGCGCCCGGCCCAGAAGGTCATGCGCTCCTCTTCGCTTGCGGAGACCCGCACATGGGTCGCACCGTTGGCCCCGGCGATTTCCTCGACACGGCCGATCAGGTAGTCGACCTCGCCTTCCGGCCCGTCGAGCTCGACGATCAGCAGCGCCTCGACATCGCGCGGGTAACCTGCATGGACGAAATCCTCCGCCGCGTGGATGGCGGGCTTGTCCATCATCTCCATGCCGCCGGGAATGATGCCCGCCGCAATGATGTCGGCAACGCAGCGCCCGCCGTCCTCGCTGGTCGGAAAGCCGATCAGCAGCGCGCGCGCCGTCTCGGGCTTCTGCAGGATGCGGACAGTCACTTCGGTGACGACGCCGAGCAAGCCTTCCGAGCCGGTCATCAGCGCCAGGAGGTCGTAGCCCTCGCTGTCCAGATGCTTGCCACCGAGACGGATCACCTCGCCGGTGATCAGCACCATTTCCAGGCTGAGCACGTTGTTGGTGGTCAGGCCGTATTTCAGGCAGTGCACGCCGCCGGAATTCTCCGCGATGTTGCCGCCGATGGAACAGGCGATCTGCGAGGACGGGTCCGGCGCGTAGTAAAAGCCTTCATGCTCGACCGCCCGGGTAATGCCGAGATTGGTGACACCCGGCTGCACGACGACGGCGCGGTTGGCGAAATCGATGTCGAGCACCCGGTTGAACTTCATCATCGACAGGAGCACGCCGTCTTCCAGCGGCAGGGCGCCGCCGGACAGCGAGGTGCCCGCCCCGCGCGGCACCACCTTGACGTCGTTGTCGTGGCAATACCTGAGCACCCTTGAGACCTGCTCGACAGTCTCGGGAAGAACCACGATCAGGGGGAGCTGACGATAGGCGGTCAGGGCGTCCGTCTCGTAGGCGCGCATCTCCCGCTCGTCGTGGATTACGCCCTCTCCGGGCACGATCGCCTGCAGCGCGCTCAGGATCTCCTGGCGGCGGGCAAGCACGTTCCGATCCGGTGCGGGCATCGCGATCGCGGTCACAGAGTGGACTCCTTTCACTTTTACGTTTGTTGATCCGCGCAGATTGCTCTGACGTAACTAGAGCTGGTAGATCAACGGCTTTCCGGAAGTCTGACAAGTCTCACGGCGCTGGAAAACGTTCGAAAAATAATAATTGTGTTTCTGAGAGATTGAAAATGAGCAATCTGACCGACATGGAGATTTTCGCCCGGGTGGTTAGCGCCGGCAGCATGTCGGCGGCGGGACGCGAAATGAACCTGTCGCCCGCCGTGGTTTCCAAACGCATCCGGCGGCTGGAGGAAAAGCTCGGAACGCGGCTGCTGCAGCGGACCACGCGCCAGATTGCCATGACGGAAGCCGGCCAGGGATTCTACGAGCGGGTGATTGCCATCCTGGCCTCCGTGGAAGAGGCCGAAACCTTCGTGTCGCGCGGTTCCGCCAAGGCGCGCGGCAATCTGAAGGTCGCCGTGCCGACCTCCTTCGGACGGCTGCACATCGCCCCTCATCTGGGAAAATTCCTGACCGAAAACCCGGATTTGTCGGTCAATCTCGACCTCTCCGACGATTTCGTCGACATTGTCGGCGATGGCTACGACCTCGCGATCCGTATTGCCGAACTGTCCGATTCGAGCCTGGTCGCGCGCCGTCTCGCGCCCGTGCACCGCATTCTGTGCGCCAGCCCGCACTACCTGGCGAAGCACGGCGAACCGCAGAACATCAGCGACCTGATCGCCAACCATGTCACCCTGGCTGCGACCAATCAGGACCCGTGGCGGCTTGCCGGGCCCAACGGCATCGAGACAATCCGCACCCAGGCGCCGATCAAGACCAATTCCAACGAGGTGGTGCGCGAGTGCCTGCTGGCGGGCGTCGGGATCGCACTGCGGTCGACCTGGGACGTCGGACCCGAGCTGCGCGCGGGCCAATTGCAGATCCTGCTGCCGCAATACCGGGCCTCGAAGGATGTCGGGCTCTACGCGGTCTATCCGAGCCGCCAGTTCCTGCCTGCGAAGGTCCGGGTGTTCATCGATTTTCTCGCCGGCCTCTACGGATCTTCCCCTTATTGGGACGCAGGGCTCGAAGACTGGCTCCGGCTGCCGAGCGATGCCCGCGCAAGTTGAAGGTGAGGTCATTTGCCTATTTTGGGTCGCCGCGGGAAACCAACACTTTGGTCTTGTGCGACCCTCCGTCGCTTGCATCCTGTCCTGACATCCTGTTCTTTAGGGCGGGTTTTTGAGAAACCGAGGGAGAAACATATGCAGCGTTTGCTGACGATCGCCGGTACCGTGCTTCTGGCTCTGACAGTTCAGGCCAGTGCCGACGGCGACCCTGCCAAGGGTGAGAAGGTTTTCAAGAAATGCGGCGCCTGCCACGCGGTGGGTGAAGGTGCCAAGAACAAGGTTGGCCCGGAGCTCAACGGGATCGTTGGCCGCCCCTGGGGTTCGATCGAGGGCTACAAATATTCCAAATCGCTCATCGAACTGGGCGACGGCAAGATCTGGGATGTCGAGACCCTGGACGCCTATCTGGCAAAGCCGAAGGACATCATCCCGAAAGGCAAGATGGCCTTTGCCGGCCTGAAAAAGGAAGACGACCGCGTCAATGTGATCGCCTATCTGGCGCAGTTCAACCTGGACGGCACGGGCCAGTAAGGTCCGGTTTCTTCGAAGATACGGAAGGCCGGGATTTCCCGGCCTTTTTTGTTTTGTCGCTGGGAATTTCGTCCTCCCGGACGCAGCGAACCGGACAGCGCCGAAACTCTTTCCCCCGTCATCCCAGACAAGTGCAGCGAATGCTGCGCGCTGATCTGGGATCCAGACGTCAGGGTGAGCGAAGCGAACGCTTTTTGACTTTTAAATTGGCCACGCTTTCAGCGCGAAATATGTCTGAATTCCGGCTCAGCGTTCGGCTAGAGCATCGGGCGATAAGTCTGCACCATTTGACCGGAATGACGTTGAGGACGGGACTGACGCCCCTCCCCTCAATGATCGCCATGCTGCTTGCGGATGCGCCGGACGGTCCACCAGATCAGGAGCACGACGACGGGGACGGCGAGGCCGGTTGCGACGGTCGCGTCGGGAACCGGCAGGCCGGCTTCCTTGGCGGCCTTGGCGAGATAGGAAATCAGCCCGACCACGTAGTAGCTGACGGCCGCGACCGACAGGCCCTCGACGGTCTGCTGCAGGCGCAGTTGCAGATGCGCGCGCCGGTTCATGGATTCCAGCAGGCTGCGGTTCTGTTCCTCCAGTTCGACATCCACCCGGGTGCGCAGGAGCGTGGTGGCTCGGGCGAGCTTGCGCGACAGCATCGCCTGGCGGTCCTCGATCGCCTGGCAGGTCCGCATGGCCGGTGCGAGGCGCCGGGTCAGGAACGAGGCCATGGAAAGATCCCCGGGGGCGGCCCTTTCCTTGAGTGCCGCCAGCCTTGCCCTGACGATATCGTCATAGGCGCGGCTGGCACCGAAGCGGAAGGTGCTCGCCGTGGCGCCGGCTTCCAGGGCCGCCGCCATTTCGCTGAGCTTGGCGAGCAGTTCCTGGTTCGCTCCAAGTGCGGCCGTGTCTCTCATCTGCCCCGTCAGGTCGGCGAGTTCGATCTCGAACCGGCGGATCTCAGGCTGCAGGGCGGTCGCCTCGAAGAGGCCGAGCATGGCGAGCGTGCGATAGGTTTCCAGCTCCAGAAGGCGCTGCACGACCGCGCCGGAGCGCACATCGCTGAGCGAGCGGTCGAACACCAGGAACCGGGTGAGACCGTCGCCGTCCTGGCGGAAGTCGGTCGCCACCATCGCGGCACCGTCCTCCACGTCCGACACCGTCAGGCTGCCTGCGTCGAAATGGGCCCGCCAGTCCTCGCCGTCGACGGGATCGCGCAGTTCCAGGCGGACGGCGACGAGCAGATCGCCCGGCGCCTTGAAAGCCGCGCCGAAGGGATGGGAGGCGGGAACCTGCCCGAACAGGGCCTCGGGCCTGGCGGCGACGTCCCAGGTGTAGGTGGTGAATTCTGCATGCTGTTCCCAGCTCAGTGTGCCGCCGCCGAAGGAAAGCCTGTGTGCGCGCGCGCCGGGCGCAGGCCCGGACCCGCCGCGGGAGATGCAGAACTCGGTGAGCCAATCGTGATCGGCCGCGGCCTCCTGGGCGTTGGTCAGGAAGGCGTAATGCAGAACCGTGCGCGGACTACCGAGCGCGTGAAAAGGCCGGGCATGCACCTCGCCCAGAACCTTTTCACGCAGCGGCGATGTCCGGAATGAAGGGAAGGACGACCCGTTGTCTGAGCCCTGATCCAAGATACCAATCCCGTTTGTCGACTTGTCTTCGTGATCCTCACATTCGCCCCAAGCAAACCGGGAGACCAACCTCGATTTTCGCGCCCTGCGCCGATTGCGGGCGGAGCGCGGCATTTGCGCAACAATCAATTGGATAAGAAAATTGACCAATTTTCGTTTCAACGCTATTTTCCGCCGCGAAGGGAGGGCGGCTTGCGCATGTTTCAACCTGTCGATCATCACAGGACGGCCGACGCCGTGGTGGAGCAGATCGAGGATCTGATCCTGAAAGGCGTGCTGCATTCCGGCGACAGGTTGCCGGCGGAGCGCGACCTCGCCGAGCAGATCAACGTTTCACGGCCGGTCCTGCGCGACGCGCTCAAGGTCCTGGAGGAGCGGAAGCTGATCGAGGCCCGCCGTGGCGGCGGAACCTTCGTCTGCGACCTGATCGGCCCGATCTTCTCCGAGGCCGTCGTGCAGCTGATCGCGCGCCATCCGTCCGCGATCAGCGACTATTTCGAGTTCCGGCGCGGCATCGAGGCCCAGGCCGCAGTCCAGGCCGCGCAACGGGCGGCGCCCTCCGACATCGCGCGGCTCGACGAGATCGTCGGCCGGATGCAGGCCGCCCACGAGGCGGAAGACCTTCCCGCCGAAAGCCGGCTCGATGTCGACTTCCATCATGCCGTCGGCGAGGCGGCCCACAATGTGGTGATGCTGCACACCCTGAGGTCCTGCTACCGGCTTCTGGAAAACGGCGTCTTCTATAATCGCGGCCGGCTCTACCACCATCCGACGGCGCGGATCGAACTGCTGCAGCAGCACAAGGCCATCGCAGCCGCGATCCGGCAGAAAGACCCCGAGAAGGCGCGCAAGGCGTCCGAAGACCATATCGACTATGTCCGCGGAACACTCGCCGACACCGAGGCGATGGACCGGCGGGAACAGCTTGCCGACATGCGGCGTTCGAACCCCACGAAAAGCACCTTGAAAAACCAGGCTCGTGTCTGAGCAGCCAGGAGGAAAGCAGATGACAGTTGTGACCGATGTTGCGGATATGCAGGCCCTGGCCAGACGCCGGGTGCCGAAAATGTTCTACGACTATGCCGATACCGGCTCTTGGACGCAGAGCACCTATCAGGAAAACGAAGCGGCGCTGCAGCGCCAGAAACTGCGCCAGCGCGTCGCCCGCAACATCGACAACCGGTCGCTCAAGACAACGATGATCGGCCAGGAGGTTTCGATGCCGGTGGCGCTTGCGCCTGTCGGGCTCACCGGCATGCAGCACGCGGACGGGGAGATCCTCGCCGCCCAGGCAGCGGAGGAATTCGGCGTTCCCTTCACGCTGTCCACCATGAGCGTCTGCTCGATCGAGGATATCGCCGAAAACACCAGCAACCCGTTCTGGTTCCAGCTCTATGTCATGCGCGACCGGGGTTTCTCGGAAAACCTGATGCAGCGGGCAACGGATGCGGGCTGTTCCGCGCTCGTCCTGACGCTCGATCTCCAGGTGCTCGGCCAGCGCCACAAGGACCTCAAGAACGGCCTCAGCACGCCGCCGAAGCCCAAGCCGCGCGTTCTTGTCGACCTCCTGTTCAAACCGCGCTGGTGCTGGAACATGCTGCAGACCAAGCGACGGCAATTCGGCAACATTCACGGCCACGTCTCCGGCGTCGAGGACATGTCGTCGCTGGCCGAATGGACCAACAGCCAGTTCGACCCGACGCTCGACTGGTCTTCCGTCGAATGGGTCAAGAAACACTGGAAGCGCAAGCTGATCCTCAAGGGCATCAACGACGTGGAGGACGCGAAGATCGCCGCGGATATCGGCGCCGATGCCATCGTCGTCTCGAACCATGGCGGCCGACAACTCGACGGGGCGCCTGCGACCTATGAGGTTCTGGGCGCCATCGCCGACGCGGTGGGCGACAAGATCGAGGTTCATTTCGACAGCGGCATCCGTTCCGGACAGGATATCTTCAAGGCGGTCGCCATGGGCGCCCACAGCACCTATATCGGCCGTGCCTTCATCTACGGCCTCGGCGCCATGGGCAAGCCCGGCGTCACCAAGGTGCTGGAGATCCTCAAGAAGGAACTGGACGTCACCATGGGCCTGTGCGGCGAAACCGACATCACCAAGGTCGGACGGCACAACCTGGTGCTTTAGATGTGATCTTTCAACAGGTCGTCCTTTGGAGCCGGTGCGAACCACTCCCCTCATCCTGAGGTAGCGCTTCAGCGCTGCCTCGAAGCAACCATGTTTGTCGAGCTTGTATTGGTTTCCATTCTTTGTTGCCGCGGACCATTGGATTGAGGATCGTGATGAGTTGCCGAATGGGCAGCAGGCTGCGGAGTTGGCAACCCATATACGCCGTCATTCCAGACAAGCGTAGCGAAGCTGCGCGCCGATCTGGAATGACGGCGCAAGCGGAAAATCTGCCGGGAGAACCACACACACTCTGCCTCATCCTGAGGAAGCGCTTCAGCGCTGTCTCGACGGATGGGCGGCAGAGTTCTGAGCAAGCGGCCCATCCTTCGAGACGGACCTAACGGTCCTCCTCAGGATGAGGTTCTCAGGATCGGTTTCTGCCCATATCGAAGGACGTGTCGAAGCTCCGCCTCTAGATCGAGGGACGGTCGATCGAGGACGGACCGACACCCAGGCGCGCCTTCATGCAGGAGGTCATGTGGCTTTGCGAGGAAAAGCCGGCCTGAAGCGCGATCTCCGGAAGGGAACCGCCGGTCGTCGCGATCAACCGCCGGGCGCGCTGCAGCCTGCGGCTGAGAATGTAGTCGTAGGGCGTCTGGCCGCAGAAGGCGGAAAAGGCGCGGCTCAGGAAACTGGCGGAAACGCCGATTTCCCGGGCCAGGCGCGCCACGGTCAGGCTGGACGACAGGTTCGCCTCGATCAGGTCCGCCACCCTGCGGAAACGTGCCGGAGTCATCCATCGGGAAGCCTTGTCCGGCGTGCCCGTTCCCTGCACGGCCCCGCTCAGGGCCCGGATGGCGGCCTCCAGATCCAGGTCGCCCGGACAGTCTCCCGAAAGCAGCCACTTGCGCAGCCGCATCGCCGCCGGCAGCGCCGCCCTATCGCGAATGTTCGTCCGGTAACCGCCTGACGGCGCGCGGATAGACGGCCCGCTGAGGACAAGATACTCGCCGCCCCGCGGCGAACTGGAACGAACGTCACAGCCGCGCGGCGTCAGCGCCAGACTGTTCGGCAGCCGGAAATAGGGCTCGCTGCGGTCGGAACCGATCGCATGGCTGCCGGTCTGCAGATCGAAGGCAAATCCGAGGCTATCGGCCGGTGCGGTGAACCGGACGTCGTAGGCGGCGGCAGGCAGCAGAACCAGACGGTGACCTTCGGCCGCAAGAGCCACCGGCATTGCCTGCGCGTTGATTTGTTCCGATCTCGGCTGCATCACTCAAGGAGTCTAACCGGCGCGCCTAAACGCGCAAGCGCCATTTGGTTCAGGATTCTGAAAGACAGATCCCGACCGGGCGCTATAAATCTCCCTTCGAACAAGATTTGCGATACGCCGCGGACGCGTCCGCCGGCTTCCCGGCAAGGCATGACATAACATGACACAGCTCTTCTCCATGGACGAACTCGAAGCCGTCTTTCCGATCGTCCGGCGGCTCGTTCCCGAAACCCCGGCCTATTCCTGGCCGCTCCTGAAAGAACGCTTCGGCTTCGAAGTCGCCGTCAAGCACGAGAACCACACGCCGATCGGCGCCTTCAAGGCGCGCAGTTCGATCGTCTTCATCCAGAAGCATATCGAGGCGCACGGACGACCCAGCGGCGTGGTTACGGCGACACGCGGCAACCACGGCCAGTCGATGGCTCTCGCCGCGCGCAGCCTTGGCCTTCCTGCGACCATCGTCGTTCCGGAAGGCAATGCGGAAGGCAAGAACCGGGCGATGAAGGCTTTCGGCGGCGAGCTTGTGATCGACGGCCGCGACTTCGACATCGCCAAGCGCACGGCCGAGCGGATTTCGAGCGAAAGCGGCTTCCTGATGGTCCCGTCGTTCCACAAGAACATCGTCCTGGGGGTCGCGACCTACGCTTTTGAATTCTTCCGGGCGCATCCGGACCTGGACGTGGTCTACGTGCCGGTCGGCATGGGCTCGGGCGCCTGCGGGCTGATCACCGTGCGCGACCTTCTCGGCCTGAAAACCGAGATCGTTCCGGTCGTCACCGAAAACGCCCCGGCCTACAGGCTTTCGTTCGATGCGGGGAAGATCGTGACGACGGAGACCGCCGCGACCTTCGCGGACGGCATGGCCTGCCGGGAACCCGCGCAGGATGCGCTGGATATCCTCAGATCGGGTGCCGAACGCATGCTGACGGTAACCGACGACGAAATCGCCGAAGCGGTCCGCATCCTCTACGCCGACACGCACAATCTCGCCGAGGGTGCGGGGGCCGCGGCACTTGCAGCGCTCAGCCAGGACGCACCAAGGCTCAAGGGCAAGAAAGCGGGCGTCATCCTCTCCGGCGGCAATCTGGACGAAACCGCTCTGCAGACGATCCTGGCCGGAGGCACGCCGGTGGTGTGATCAATACCGTCCGGTTAGGGCGTAATCTTCGAAAAGTCCTGAAAGCTGAGCCTAACCTTCTCTCCTCCCTTGTGGGCAGGACAGTCGCCTAAGGCAGTGCCTGGCTCCCTCTCCCAATGGGAGAGGGTTGGGGTGAGGGACTCAAACGTCAGAAAATGACGGTGAGGTCTGCCCCCTCACCCGGAGCTGCGCTCCGACCTCTCCCCAAGGGAGAGGTTACAGGAGCCTAATTCAGACGTTTTCGATCAAATGCGATGCCCCTGCCCCGCAAGGGAGACGGGAGCATGTGGCAAGGCGCCTGGTGTCCGGACGGCGGTAGATCCGGCACCTGCCGAAGACTAGGTCACGGACTCATAAAGGAGGCCGAAATGGCATGGGTCCGTGACCTAAAGCAGCGCCAGCCAGGCTCTGGAAAGCGCGGAGCCGATCTCGTCGGCCCTGGGTGTGTGGCGCCGCGCTTCCGCTTCAAAGCGCGCGTCCCAGTCGGGTGTGTGCTCCGCGATATCCGCGGCAAACACCTCCGACCAGATGCGCGCGTCTTCCAGCCCCGCCTCGAAGTGGAACTGGATGGCGTAGGTCACCCGGCCCAGACGGAAAGCCTGGATGGGCGTCATGGCGCTTTCAGCCAGATGCACGGCCCCCTCCGGCAGAGTGACCGTGTCGTTGTGCCAATGAAATTGCGGACCGCCGCCGTTCAGGTTTCTGAGAACGGGATCCTGACGGCCCTCGCCGGTTGGCACGACGTCCCGCCAGCCGAATTCGACCGGCCGCCCGAGTACATTGCCGCCGCCGAAGGCCCGGGCGATCAGTTGCGATCCGAGGCAGATGCCGAGGACAGGCTTGTCCTTCCGGTGAAAGGCCCGGATCAGCTCGCAGACACCCGGGAGATGCGGATAGGCCTCGTCCGCCAGGGCGTCCTGTGCCCCACCGAGCACCACCAGCCCCTTGAACGCGCCGGTTTCGCGTGGCAGGTCTTCACCCAGATAGGCCTTTACGGTGGACCAGGGAATTCCCTGTTTCGCCGCGACCCTGCCGAACAGACCGAGCCCGGTGTCCCGGTAATTCTCGATGACAAGAAAACTCATTCCGCCCCTCGCCCGGCAAAGCCCGGCCGTCTTCCATTCCGCTTGCGGCCAAAACTTACTCATCGGCCCTGCTGATGAGAAGATCAAAAACTATCATTTGTGCTGAAGTCCGCGGCAGACCAGACTGTCCGCCAAGATTTCCAGAATCCGGTTTTGTCATGAGTGTCGCGTCGCCTGCCCTTTCCAGAGAAACGTCCGGCTTCGGCCCCGCCGATTACGGCCTTTACGCCGTCACGGTGCTGGCCTGGGGGTTCAGCTGGATCGCCATGAAGGGCCAGGTCGTGACGGTCGCGCCGGAAGTGTCGGTCTTCTGGCGGTTCGTCCTGGCGGCCGCGGTCATGATGGCCTGGGCGAAGTTCCGCGGTCACAACATGTCGTTCGGCCTGCGCGACCATCTGCGCTTTGCCGGGCTCGGCGCGTTCATCTTCTCGACCAACTTCACGCTCTTCTACTACGGCGCGATGTACCTGCCGTCCGGCCTGCTCGCGGTGATCTTTTCCACCACCTCGATCTTCAACCTGTTTCTCAGCCTGATCCTGTTCGGCCAGCGGCCGAGCCTGCTGACGCTGGCGGCCGGCGTTCTGGGCTTTGCCGGCATCGGGTTGATGTTCTGGCCGAAGCTCGCGGGCGAGGAGTTCAACGCGGACGCCGCCTTCGGGCTGCTGCTGTGCATCGGCGGCACCCTGTCCTTCTGCCTCGGCAACATGGTGTCCGCCGTGACCCAGCGGCGCGGCATCGGCGTCACGCCGGCCACCGCCTGGGGCATGGTCTACGGCATGGTGTTCCTGGGCATCGTATCGTTTCTCAGGGGACAGAGCTTCGCGGTCGAATGGAGCGCCGCCTATCTCGGCAGCCTTGCCTATCTGGCGATCGTCGCCTCGGTGATCGCCTTTGCCTCCTACCTGACGCTGCTTGGGCGGATCGGCTCGGCACGGGCCGGTTATGCGACCGTGCTGTTTCCGGTCGTCGCGCTGACCGTATCGACCCTCTTCGAAGGCTATCAGTGGACGCCGCTCGCCGCGGCCGGCCTGGTCTGCGTGCTCGGCGGCAACCTGATGATGCTGCGCGCCCGCTGACGGGAGCGCGTCCTTCAAGCTTTGAAAAACACCGCTGAGGTCTATTCCGCCGCCATTTGGGCGGAGCCGTTGCCGACATTGCCGATCGCGGCAATCAGGTGATTGCAGAGCGTGTCGTGCATCCTTTCCCGGGCGCTATCGGAGCGCAGCAGCGCGATGTCGCAGAATGGCAGGGAGGGAAATCCGTCCCTCTCGTCCAGAATGCGCATGCCGTCCCGGATGGCGCTTTCGGGGAAGACCGTGATCGCGAGACCGGCCTGGACCGCGCCGACGAGGCCGGCGGCACTCGCGCTCGTATAGGACACCCGGTAACGCCGTCCGGCGCGGTCGAGCGCATCCATCGACATGCGCCGCCAGCTGCAGGAGGCCGGACCGAGAGCCAGGCGGATCACATCCTGGGTGTGAGCCGAATGCTGGGTCGAGGTGACCCAATAGAGCGGTTCCCGGCGGATGATTTCACCGCGCAGGTTCATGGTGTCGCCGGAGGTCGTAATCGCCACGTCCAGCGCCCCTTCCCGGATCGCTTCGGTGAGCTTCGCGCTGCTCGCGCATTCGACAAGAACCTCGATGGACGGATTGAGCCGGTTGAAGGCGGCGAGAACCTGCGGCAGCAGCCGGTCCGCATAATCGTCCGGAACGCCGAGCTTCACATGGCCGACTTCCTTCTGGCCGTTGAAGGCCGACAGGGTCTCGTCGTTCAGAAGGATCATCCGCCGGGCGAATTCGACCAGCCGCAAACCGTCCTCGGTCAGCCGCGACTGGCGGCCGTCCTTGATGAAGATCGGCTGTCCGACCCGCTCTTCCAGGCGGCGCATCTGCATGGAAACGGCCGACTGGGTCTTGTGAACGGCTTCTCCGGCCTTGGTGAAACTTCCCAGCTCAGCTATCGCCAAAAACGTGCGCAACTGATCAATATCTAGTGCGTGATTCATGCGAGACCCTATAGATGAGCCACGCCCCGTCCAGGCGATTTGAGATTCGAATTGATCTGGAAAAGATACATCACAATTTTTTACGCTTCAATGGAAATTGTGCCGTTATGGGAAATCACCTAGTGAATATGCCATAGAAAACAGGACTGTACCCAGAGCGTGTCCTCAAGCTATTCGGCGGCCTGCGGAACGGACAGGTTGTCGAGCGAAGAGACGATATGCTCGACCAGGGCATCGGTGACCCTCGAGCTGTTGTGCCAGGAGCGCATGATCCCGATCTCGCATTCCGGCAGGCGCGGAAATCCCTCCGCCTCCGTCAGAACCCGCATGCCGGACCGCAACGCGGATTCCGGCAGCACCGAAATGGCGAGCCCCGCCAGCACCGCCGCCCCGACGGCCGTCGAGTTCCAGCTTGAATAGAGAAGCCGGTGCTCGCGCATCTGGTCGCCCAGGGCGTTGATCGCCGCCTTGCGCCAGTCGCAGCTCGCCCGGCCGAGCGCGAGCGGCAGCGGGGATTCGTTTTCGACCGCGTACCGCGCGGAGACGACCCACAGAAGCGGTTCGCGCCGCACCACATCGACATTCTTGCGGCCTTTTTTCTGAACGTGGGTGATGATGGCCACGTCCAGCTCGCCTTCCGCGATCATGTCGGCCAGGTTCGGTGTCGGCGCGCAGACCACGCTGACCTCCGCCTTGGGGTTGGATCTTGAAAACCGGGCCAGGATTTCCGGCAGGAAGCGGTCGGCATAGTCGTCCGGAGTGCCGAGACGCACCAGCCCGGCGAGTTCCGTGTCGTCGAAGGCGGCCAGGGTCTCGTCGTTGAGCTGAACCAGCCGGCGGGCGTAATGCAAGAGCCGTTCGCCATGTTCGGTCAGCCGCGACTGGCGCCCGACGCGGACGAAAAGCGGTTTTCCGATGCGGTCTTCCAGACGGCGCATCTGCATGGACACCGCCGACTGGGTCTTGTGCACGTTGGCGGCGGCGCGCGTGAAGCTGCCGCTTTCGGCAATCGCCACAAAGGTTCGAAGCTGATCCAGATCGAGCATAAGCGCCTCAAATATAAGCAATACTCATGTTTACCACGAAACCTATTCAAACACGAAATGTTTTGAAGCCGGCCTTCGGCCATCCGGACTGTGTCGAACGGCATATCCATTACATCACAAGATACGATCATTTGCATCACAAACATTCGTTGGATTTATGTTTGGAATAGCGCCATCTAGAGGAAGTTCCACAAACACGGATTGCCAGAACTGGCGCGGAACAGGCTGCCGGAAATTCCTTCGGCCGCTCACAGGAGACTTATGCCATGACCCATACCACCAGCACCCCGTTCTACGCTCTTTTCGGGCAGATGGTTGCCCGTGCATGGCGTGTGTTCAACAACCGCCGCCATTTCGCGGAACTCAAGGACTGGTCCGACGAACAACTGATGGATGTCGGCCTGACCCGGAGCGATGTTCGACGCGCCCTGGCCCGACCCTTTTATTCCGACCCGACTTCCGCCCTTCTGAGCGGCGCCCCGGCGCCCCGCCAGACCGCGACGACTTTCGGCGCGGCCAATGCGCCGCTGGCCAAGCCCGAGCTGACGGTCGTCAAGACCGACCGGACCAAGGACGGCCAACTGGCCGCCTGACACCGGACTGGCTCCGGCCTCCCCTTCTGCAGCCCCTGTCGGCAAGAACCTTGCTGACGTTACCTGACCCGCCCTCCCAGGCGGGTCTTTTTTTTTTCGGCCTGGCTGGGCATACGGCATCGTCATCAACTTCGATTTTCCGGGCCGGCTTCCATCTCCCGGTGTCACCCCGGCCGAGCGAAGCGTAGAGCCGGGGCCTACTCGCTTTTCTGCTTGTCGCAGCGGATGAGGCCCGCATCGGTGATTTTCAAATCTCTGGAAACGAGTGGACCCCGGATCTCACTGCGTTCACCCGAGGTGACATAGGGGGTAATGCGCCAAGTCCCGCGTCCTATTATCCGGCACTGCGCTGTCGCTTGGCCGGGATGACCAACCGGGGATTATTCCTTGAGGTCTCTTTCAGCGGACGGTCAAAGATATGCAGTGAGCCGGTATCGACGAGATCTGGAACATGCAAACGGTCACCGGACGGCGGAACACTACCTCACGGGTTCCGGAAGTCCTTCGCCGCCTTTTCGAAGAAGCTGTCGAAGGCCTTGAACTGGCTGGACTGGAAGTCCCGGCCTGCGGCCATCCAGCCGGAAACCATCTCGTCGAATTCCGACGGCGTCTCGGCGGCGGCTTCCTCTTCCGGATCGATTTCCTCTTCCTCGGGCTCGAACTCTTCCTCTGGCTCCGCCGGATCGTCGACGATCCTCGCGGGCTGGAGAAACGCGCCCCAGAAGGCCTGCATGGCCTCGGCATAGCCCTGCAGATAGTCGACAGGCGTCGGCTGGGGTTTCGGGCGGCCGCGGGCGAAGCCGCGCAGATAGGCGTCGAGCAGGTTGCGCGCCTCGCCATGCACGAAGGGCCGGGCGATCTGGCCCATGGCAAGCGTCGCCGCCACCGGCATCATCTCCTGGATCGCGTCGCGCTGCAGCCCGGTCATGCCGGCGATCTGCGCCGCCACCGCCTGACGCACGGCTTCCGGGCCGAAGAACGGCGTCAGGGCGGATTCCGAGGGGCTCTGAAACAGCCCGGTGTAACCGGAGAAGGGATTTTGCGCGGCTGCACCGCCGGCCGGAACCTGGCTTAGAAATTCCGTAAAGCCGGGTACGGCACTGCCGAAATAGCGGAAACCGTTGAGGGCGGCGGGCAGCAGCTGCTCCATCACGCGGCTGAGATCCTCGTTCGACCAGCCGAACCGCTCATGGACATCCCTCGTCAAGGAGAAGATATCGAAAGGGGGAGCTGCCGTCTCGCTGCCAATCATCGCACTGCTCCGGTCACTGTCCTGCAAGGCCTTGAGATAAAAGACCAACCTGAACAGAGTGACCCTTTGCGGGCGTAACGTCAATTCTCAGCAGTCAAAGAGATCCTTATTCGCCCACAACATCCGTTCGGACGGCGTTCCCGGCCTCAATAGGCGTACTCGCGGAACACCCGGGAAATGTCGCCGTTCCAGGAGCCCTTATAGCGCTGCAGCAGCACGTCGGCCGGGCACATGCCGGAGGCAAGCCCCTCCTCGATCGGCGCCAGGTGCACCCGCTCGTCCAGATCGCCGTCGCTCAGCCGGTTCCGGCGTTTGAGGCCTTCCTGGGACAGCGCCAGAACCTCCTTGGCGACCTCCAGAACGGTGGCGCTCCGGAACGGCGTCTGCAGCGCGGTTTTCGGAACGTCCCGGCGCAGGGCGGCGCGCTCTTCCCGGGTCCAGTCCCTGATCAGCTCATAGGTCTGGTCGAGAACGCCCTTGTCGTAGAGCAGGCCGGTCCAGAGCGCGGGCAGCGCGCAGATGCGCCGCCAGGGGCCACCGTCGGCGCCGCGCATCTCGATGTATTTCTTCAGCCGGACATCCGGGAAGAGGGTCGACAGGTGATTGTTCCAGTCGCCGAGGCTCGGGGTCGCGTCCGGCACCTTGCCTTGAAGCGCCCCCTTCATGAACTGGCGGAAGGTCGTGCCGGTCACATCGTAGTAGGTCTCGCCGCGCTTGACGAAATACATCGGCACGTCGAGCGCCCATTCCACGTAGCGCTCGAAACCGAAACCGTCCTCGAAGGCAAAGGGCATGTCGCCGGTCCGGTCGGCGTCGGTATCTGTCCAGATCTGGGCGCGGAAGGACTTGAAGCCGTTGGGCTTGCCCTCGGTGAAGGGCGAATTGGCGAAGATGGCGGTCGCGACGGGCTGCAGCGCGAGACCGATGCGCATCTTCTTCACCATGTCGGCTTCGCAGGAAAAGTCGAGATTCACCTGGATGGTGGAGGTGCGGTACATCATGTCGAGGCCGAGCGAGCCGACCTTCGGCATGTAGTTGGTCATGATGTCGTAGCGGGACTTCGGCATGCGCGGCATGTCCGCCCGCGACCAGGTGGGGGTCATGCCGATGCCCAGGAAACCGATGCCGAGCGGTTCGGCCACCTGGCGCACATGGGCCAGGTGCTGATTGGCTTCGCGGCAGGTTTCGTGGAGATTGTCGAGCGGGGCTCCGGACAGTTCGAACTGGCCGCCGGGCTCGATGGAAATCGCGCCGCCGCCGTGATCGTCCGCCAATCCGATGATCTTGCCGGCGTCGTCGATGCGCTCCCAGCCGAGCAGCTTTTCCATGCCGGTCAGCACGGCTTCGACGCCGTTCGGCCCTTCATAGGGGATGGGCGTGAGCTTCTCCATGCAGAAACCGAACTTCTCGTGTTCGGTGCCGATCCGGAACCGGTCCTCCGGCTTGGACCCCGCGTCCAGGGTCGCGGCCAGATCCGCAACAGTTTCAATCGGTGTGGAATCGACCGTATCGCGGGCCATCGAACCGTCCTAGTGCTGCGCGGCCCGTCAGCTCCGGCGTTACGACGCCCCCCACAAACCGCAATCTTCCGTCGCTTTCAAAATCTCTCTTGAGCCTGCGTGATTTAGGTTTGTTACAGAAAGAATGCAAGCAAGGAAATACGGAGGGGCCGGCTCAGACTGCTCTCAGGCAATCCTGAAGACGGACAAGGGCTCCGAGCGCCCGCGCAGCTGCACCTGGCCCAGGCTGGTTGCCGTTGCGCCTTCCGGCAACTTGGCCATGGTATCGCCGCTGGCAAGCGCGATCACCTTTGCGTGCGAATCCACCTCCTTGCCGTATTCCTGCAGCCTGGCGGCAACATTCACGGCGTCGCCGATGACCGTGTAGTTCATCCGGGCGGTGGAACCGATGTCGCCGACCACGACCTTGCCGGTGTGCACGCCGATCCGCACCCGCATGCCCGCGGACGGCATTTGTTCGATCCGCTCGGCAAGCGACCTTACTGCGGCAATCGCCATCGCCGCATGGTCCGGCTGGTCCGAGGGCGCGCCCCAGAAGGCCATGACCCCGTCGCCGATGAACTTGTCGATCGTGCCCTGGCGCTCGGCAATGGCCGTGGACACGGTTTCAAAATAGCCGTTGAGATAGGCCGCCGTTTCCTCAGCGCTCAGATGCGAGGCCATGCCGGTGAAACCGGCGAGGTCGGTGAACACGATCGTCATCTCCTTCAGCTCGATGTTGCGGGCATCGGTCATGCCCTCCTCGATGAGCCGGGAGACGAGCTGGCGGGGCACATATTTCGCAAACGCGTTGAGCGCCCCGACGGAACCGTTGAAGGCCCGGTTGACGTCGTCCAGCTCCGCCAGCCGGGAGCGCGGCAGACGGTCACTCGCCCCGAAGTCGAGCTGGCGCAGCCCCGCCGCCGCCTGGGCCAGGCGCGACAGCGGCCTGCCGAGCATGCGTCCGACGGCGAAGGACAGGACCGCCCCGACGAGAAGCGCGACCAGCGATGCGTAGAGCACGATCTGGGTCTGATCCAGGGCGGCGCCGAAATCCTCGGCCCGGTAGAGCGTGCCGACGATCCACCCTTGCGCCGGCCCCTGCTCCACAGGTTTGTAGATCGCGGTGAACATGCCGAAATCGCCCGGAAACACCCGGCCCGTGACTTCACCGCCCATATCGTGCGCCAGATCGCTCTCTTTCCAGATCAGGTGCAGGGGGGAGCCTTTCAGACTGGCCAGATCGGGAAGCGGTTTTTCGGGGCGCGCGGCGAAATCGCTCCTGGGCAGGCCGCTCACCACGATTGCCTTGTTCCGTCCGGACAGAAGAAAAACGTTCTGACGCCCCTCCCAGGTCATCGACTTCGCGACATCGGCAAAGACGGGCTGCGGATAATATGCCGTCAGCAGCTGACCGTTGCCGAGATCCGTCTCGGCGGTCTTGACCGCCGTTTCAAACCCGTCGGCATAGTGGAAATCCGACCAGGCGATGTCGGGCACCTCGCCGGAGGATCCGCCGCTTTGCGCGGACGGGCCGAGTTCCAGCTTCGCTTCTTCGGGTATGAGCCGCTTGTAGAGAACCAGATCCGCATCCGTCAGAATTTCTCCGCTTGCGCCGGTATGGGCGGCAATCGTGCGGAAGAGCAGGTTCTGCTCCTTGAAGAAATTGTCGAGAATGGCTTCGTTGGCCTTCAGAACGGCCGTTCCCTGCTCGTCCAGAAGCCGGCCGGCAATGCTGCGGTCGGCCGATGCCATGTAGGTGATGATAATGCCGCAGATCACGACGAGCAGCAACGAGAACACAAGCCCCAGGGCCACGCCGACCGGCAGGCGGAAGCGCCGTTCCGCCTCCTGGGGGTCGCTGCCCGCGAAATCCTCCGTGCCGCCGGCCTGAGGGGTCCGGATGTCCTTTCCGGACGGGCTGCCGGGGGAGAGGATTTCCTGGCTCATCTATCTTATCTCCAGTCGCCCAGCGTGGCCTGAACGACGGTCAGGGCGGCCACCGCGGCGGTGTCGGCCCTCAGGATACGGGGTCCGAGCGGAATCGGGGTAACAAAATCCAGCACGCGCAGCTCCGCGCGTTCCTCTTCGGAAAAACCGCCTTCCGGACCGATCAGCACAGCCAGCGGCTGCGGGCCTTTTTCCTTGAGCTGGGCCAGGGCCAGGAGCGGATTGTTGCTCCCCTCCGCCTCGTCGCAGAAAAGCAGCCGGCGGCCGGGCTGCGCCTCCCGCCAGACCGCCAGCACGTCGCTCAGGGGCTGCGGCACCAGCACCTCGGGAACCGAGAGCACGCCACATTGTTCGGCGGCCTCGATCACATTGGCTTCCATGCGCTCCAGATTGACGCGGCTGGCCTGCGTGTGCTGGGTCATGACCGGCTTCAGGCTGCCGGCTCCCATTTCCACCGCCTTCTGAACCATGTAATCGAGACGCGCATGCTTGAGGGGGGCGAACATGTACATCAGGTCGTTGGGGTCGCTCTGCTCGCGCATGCGCTCCATGAGCTGCAGCGTGCAATCCCGGCGCCCGTTGCTGGAAATCTTGGCCAGCCATTCGCCGTCGCTGCCGTTGAACACCAGGACATAGTCGCCGTCCTGCAGGCGCAGGACGTTCATGAGATAATTGGCCTGGCCGCGATCCGCATCGATCCGCGCTCCGTCCGCCAGAATGTGCCGCAAAAACAACCGCTGCATCTTGAACTCGTATTTTCCCATGATCTGAAACTAGGCGCTCGAATGTGAGGGTTTCAAGGCGGATCGTCCTAACTGCGGCCTGGTTTCAGAGCTCGTTCACACTATTCGATTCCCTGCCTTCATGCCGCCCGTATTGTTTTTTCTCCGGCACTTGCCCACGATACGGCAATACCCTGCCCGCAAGGGCCGGTGCCGACACGATGCATCAAGCCCCCGCCAGGAAGTCATGCCGTCCGGATCGAAACTCACCGCCTGGTGCCTTGCCGGGATACTGCCTCTGAAAGGATCCCGGATCCTGCCCGAAGCCGTTGCCGGGCTGACTCTGGCGGCGATCGCGGTTCCGGAGGTGATGGGTTACACGAAGATCGCCGGGACGCCGGTGATCACCGGCCTTTACACACTGCTCATTCCGATGGCGCTGTTTTCGCTCTTCGGGTCTTCCCGGCATCTGGTGGTGGGGGCGGATTCGGCGACGGCGGCCATTCTCGCGACCAGCCTCGCAGGCCTTGCCGCGACCGGATCGGAGCATTACGTCGCACTCGCGGGCCTGATCGCCCTGATGGTCGGGGGTGTTCTTCTGGTCGCCAGCCTCACCCGCATCGGCTTCATGGCCGACTTCCTGTCGCGCACCGTGCTGACCGGCTTCCTGACCGGCGTCGGCATCCAGGTCGCGCTGCATTCGCTTGCCGGAATGAGCGGGGTGAAACTGCCGCAGGTCAGCGGGCTGGAAAACCTCGCACAGCTTCCGGCCGCCTTCCTCCGGATCGATCCCACCGCCCTGACGATTTCCCTTGGTGTGCTGGCGGTCATCTTCGGCTTGCGGTTTTTTTCCGAAAAGCTCCCCGGCGCGATTGTCGGCCTCGCGCTTGCCGCCGCCGTCTGCTGGCTCTTCGGCCTGAACTCCCGCGTCGCGGTCGTCGGCAGCGTTCCCCCCGGGTTTCCGGTCCTTGCCCTGCCGGACACCGGCTGGTCGCCCGGCCTGGTCTGGCAGCTCGGCCCCACGGCCCTGGCCATGGTGGTGGTCATCCTGGCGCAGAGTGCCGCGACCGCGCGCGCCTATGCGGCGAAATACGACGAGACGCTCATCGAAAGCACGGATCTGCGGGCGCTCGGCCTTGCCAATCTCGGCGCAGGACTGTCCGGCACCTTCGTGGTCAACGGCAGTCCGACCAAGAGCCAGATGGTGGAAAGCGCCGGCGGGCGCACGCAGCTCTCCATGCTCGTCACCGCTGCGATCGTCCTGCTGATCCTGCTGTTCTTCACCGATCTGCTGGCCTACCTGCCCGAGGCCGCGTTGTCGGCGCTGGTCTTCAAGATCGGCCTCGACCTCATCGACCTGAAGGGGCTCAAAAAGATTTTCCGGACCCGGCAGGCCGAGTTCTGGGTCTCGCTGGCAACGATCGCCGTCGTCGTTGCCGCCGGCGTCGGACCGGGCATCATGCTGGCCATCGTGCTTTCGCTGATCGTCCACACGCGGCACGGCTATCACCCGGCCAATCTCCTTTTGACCAGCGAACCCTCCAGCGTCTGGCAGGCGCATCCGCTGCAGTCGCGGGTCCTCGCCGAACCCGGCGTGATGATCTACCGCTTCACCCACAGCATGTACTATGCAAATGCCGACAGGCTGGCGGCGGAGATCCGGCTGCTGACGGAGCCGCCCCCAGACGGGCTGAAGTTTTTCTGCATCGATTTCTCCTGCGTGGACGATGTCGATTTCACGGCTCTGGAAACGCTCAAGTCCGTCCGGGCCGAACTCGCAGACAGGAATATCGAGCTTCTCTTCGCGCATATGCTGGACGATCCGGGTTCCCGCAGCAGGGCACAACTGATCGCCGCCTTCGGGGCGGAGCACGTTCTGGTGACGATCGACGAGCTGCGCGAGCGAACAAAGGCTTCCGGGCACTCCGCCTCTTGACCCTCTACCTCTTTATGGCCAGTTTTCGAAGGTCAGAAGGAATCATCCGTGGCCGATCAATCCTCGAACGTCTCCGAATTCACCGTCTCCGAGATCTCGTTTTCCATCAAGCGCACGATGGAGGACGCCTTCGGCTATGTACGGGTACGCGGCGAACTGGGGCGGATTTCCCGGCCGGGCTCGGGGCATATCTATCTGGACCTGAAGGACGACCGCTCGGTGCTGTCCGGCGTGATCTGGCGCGGCGTGGCGTCGAAGCTGAAGATCCAGCCCGAACAGGGACTGGAAGTGATCGCCACCGGCAAGATCACCACCTTCCCCGGGCAGTCCAAATACCAGATGGTGATCGACGCGCTGGAACCGGCCGGAGCCGGCGCGCTGATGGCGCTTCTGGAAGAGCGCAAGAAGAAGCTCGCCGCCGAAGGCCTGTTCGCCGAGGAGCGCAAGCGGCCGCTGCCGCCACTTCCGAAGGTGATCGGCGTGGTCACCTCGCCGACCGGCGCGGTCATCCGCGATATCCTCCACCGCATTTCCGACCGGTTTCCCCTGCACGTGCTGGTGTGGCCGGTGCGCGTCCAGGGCGAGACCTCGGGCGCGGAAGTCGCCAACGGCATCCGCGGCTTCAACGCGCTTCCCCCCGGCGGGCCGATCCCGCGGCCCGACGTCCTGATCGTCGCGCGCGGCGGCGGCAGCATCGAGGACCTTTGGGGCTTCAACGAGGAAACCGTGGTGCGGGCCGCGGCAGACAGCCGGATCCCGCTGATTTCCGCCGTCGGCCACGAGACCGACTGGACGCTGATCGATCTGGCTGCCGACGTGCGGGCGCCGACGCCGACAGGGGCGGCGGAAATCGCCGTGCCGGTGAAGGCCGAACTGATGGCGATGGTCGACGACCGGTCGCGGAGGCTGAATTCAGGGCTGGTCCGCTTCGTTACCAGCCGCCGGACGGAACTGCGCGCCGCAAGCGCCGCCCTGCCTGCGCCGCAGGATCTTCTCGCCCTGCCCCGGCAGAAATTCGATACGCTCGCCAACAGCCTGGAGCGGGCTCTGATCGTCAGCACCCGGACCCACCGCACCCATTATCAGAACCTCGCCGGCCGCCTCTCCCCGATCCTGCTGACACGGCTCAGCTCGAAAGCCCGGCAGGATCTCGACGGCTTCAAGGACCGGCAACAGCGCGCGCTGAAGGTTGCCGTCGGCCAGAAGCGCCAGGCGCTCGACGCGCTCGCTGCCCGTCTCACGCCGGCGCGGCTCGCACAGCAGGCGACGCTCGGCCAGGAACGCCTCACCGGCCTGGCGGACCGGCTGGACCGGGCCTATCTCTCCCGGGTTTCCCAGGAGAAGGCCCGCCTCGACGGCCTGCAGAAACTCTTAAAGTCGCTGTCCTACAAGGACGTCCTGGCGCGCGGCTACGCGGTGGTGCGCGACGATAGCGGCCAACCGGTGCGCTCCGCATCCGCTGTCGCCTCCGGCGCAGCGCTTTCCATCGAGCTTGCGGACGGCACCGTGGATGCGGTCGCCATGAGCGACAGCGCGGGGCCGAAACCCGCCAAGCCGAAAAAGGGCGGCCCGGCCAAACCCGCGCCGGCGGGTCAGGGCAGCCTGTTTTAGGGAACGCTCAGAACCCTGAAATAGTTTGAAAACTCATTGGTAATTTCATCGAGATTTAACCAATTCCCTTACGGCAATCTTAAGTCGCGTTGCGTATCGTCCTGCTTGTTCGGTCCATTGATTTTCATGACGGGGGCGCTCATGCAGACACCGAGAAAGCAGTTTGGAAGGCGCGGCCTGCCGCCGCAGGCCAATTCCCAATGGATGCAATCGCAACCGTCCGCAAGGTCGGCCGGAGTTTCAACCGCATATGCCGGCACCGCAGATGGAGCGGTCAGTTCCAGCGACGGAGACGGTTTTTCGATCTTCTCGACGCTGAGCCACCTGTTCGTGATGTTCTTCGACTTCCAGGGACGGATTGGCCGGTTGGGCTACTGGGGACTGGGCACATTCAACGCTGTTGCGTCGGTGGCAATCACGATTGGCTACTTCAGTTCACTCAACCTGAATTACGACAACCCCGAGGAAGTCTCGCTTGTCCTGGGCCAGGCCGACTTTTTGCCGCTTTGGCTGACCCTGCTCGTCTTCGCCGTTTCGAACTTTTCGCTTCAGGTGCGGCGTTTTCACGACAGGGATGTATCCGCCCTCTGGATACTCGCATGGTTCATCCCGATCGTCGGGACTTTCCTGTGCCTGTTTCAGGGGTTCGCCAACATGTTCTTTGCAGGCACAAGAGGGGCAAACCGTTTCGGACCGGGACCAATCAACGCGCAAATATTCGATTGAGCCGCGCACGTCTCGCGGGTGCGGGAATACCTGAACTGGAACGCCCCCGGGAGGATATCTCCGGGGGCGATCTTTTTTGTCCCGGCTACCCCATCATCTCCGGCAGGATGGTGATGATCGACGGAAAGGCCAGCAGTCCGGCGATCGTCAGCACGTCGGCGACGAAGAACGGCACGCAGCCGCGGAAGACTTCCTGAACCGGGATGTCGGGTCGGACGCCGGACACCACGAAGCAGTTGAGCCCGATGGGCGGCGTGATCAGGCAGAGCTCCGCCATCTTCACCACCAGGATGCCGAACCAGATGGCACAGGCTTCGCCCGACATGCCGAAGGCGCTGTCGGCGGCCGACACTCCTTCCCCGCCGTTCAGCGCCATCACCGCCGGATAGACGACCGGCAGCGTCAGGATCAGCATGCCGATCGCATCCATGAACATGCCAAGCACGGCATAGGCGAGCAGGATGCAGACCATCACCATCCAGGGCGAGAAGTCGAGCGCGACGATGAAGTCCCTGAAGGCGTCGGGCAACCCGGCGAAGCCGAGGAAGCGCACATAGACGAGCACCCCCCAGATCAGCGTGAAGATCATCACGGTGAGCTTGGCCGTTTCGTGGAGCGCCTGACCGAGCTGCTTGGTCCTCATGCCCTTGAAAAAGGCCACCACCAGCACGACGAAGGCTCCGAGCGAACCTGCTTCGGTGGGCGTCGCCAGCCCGAAGAAGAAGGCGCAGAAAATGATCGCCACCACCGCGACGATGGGCAGCGTGCCCGGAACGCTCTCAAGCCGCTCTTTCCAGGTGAAGCCGCCCACCGGCGGGGCGTCTCCCCGCCAGGCGGAGATGCCGATAATGATCGCGACGTAGATCACCGCCGAGAACACCCCCGGCAGGAAACCTGCGATCAGCAGCTTGCCGACCGACTGCTCCACCAGGATGGCATAGATCACCAGGATCGCGGAAGGCGGGATCAGCGAGGCCAGCGTTCCGCCGGCGGCGACGACGGCCGCCGACAGGCGTTTGGAGTAGCCGGCTTCCAGCATTTCGGGAATGGCGACGCGGGCGAACACCGCCGCAGTCGCCACCGAGGCGCCGGAAACGGCGGCGAAACCCGCCGTCGAAAACACCGTGCCGACGGCCATGCCGCCCGGCAGCCAGCCGAGCCAGCGCTTGGCCGCCTCGAAGAGCTGCTTGGTGAAGCCTGCGTAAAAGGCCAGGAAACCGATCAGGATGAAGGTCGGCAGCACGGAGAGCGCATAGGTGACCGACTTGGAATGCGGGATGGTGCCGGCCATCTTGAGCGCGACGAAAAAGCCACGTTCGAAACCCATTTTCATGGAAAACAGGACGACCAGGCCGACGAGCCCGGTGAACGCGGCGGCAAAGGCCACACGAACACCGATGACGACAAGAACGAGCAGGACGCCCGTCATCAGGAGGCCAACTTCAAACGGCGTCATCTGGCGTCTCCCTCGACTGCGTCGTCACCAAAGGCTTCCTCGATTTCGTGCCTGGCATGTTCTTCCACATCCTCGATCATCGGGACCGCAACCGGCTCACGCGCAGGGTCTGCGACGAGCCGGGCATATCCGTAGACCTGCAACAGCAGGCGCAGGAACAACAGGCTGAGAGCAACGGGAACCATCAGTTTCGACGGCCAGGTCGGCAGGCGGATGTCCATGGTGCTGTCGCCGATGGTCCAGGACCGGTCGAAATGGTACCAGGAGCCCCAGACCAGCAACGCCACGGTGAAGGCGATCAGGAGGACGCCGAGCATCTCGCAGATGTAGAGCGTCCGTCCGCTCAGCTTACCGAGCACAAGCTCCATGCGGATATGCCCACCGACGCGCTGACAGTAGGCGACGCCGGCGAAGGCGAAGATCGCCATGGCCTGCTCGGTAATGTCGATAAAGCCGGGTATCGGCGTGTTGAAGGCCAGACGGCCGACTACCTGAACGACGGCAAGCAGCATCAGGGCCAGGATGGAAAAGGCGGCAAAGAGATTGAAGGCGTTCTCGACATGGCCGAGCCAGCCGTCGAAGCGGATATAGGTCACCGGGCGTTCCTGGGAGGAACGTCCACCGGGATCGGTAACAGTCATGAGTTTCAGCCCCGAGCAATGGCTTCCCGGCGCGCAACGCGCCGGGAAGTGGTTGTTTCAAGCGAGACGGTGGGCTTGTTCGGCCGGGTTATTCGGCCGGGTTATTCGGAAAGCGTCGTCTTGACCATGTCGAGGAGTTCCTGCGCCGGCAGGCCGTTCGCCGTCTGCTCTTCGACCCATGCGGCATGGATCGGGCCGGCCTTTTCGCTGAAGGCGGCCAGTTCCTCGTCGGAGAACTCGACCTGGGTCACGCCCTGGCTTTCCAGCTCCGGCCACCACTTTTCATAGACCTTGTCGTAGGTCGCCAGATAGTGGGCGAGCGCCGGGCTGATGGAGCTGTCGAGGGCTTCGCGGAAGTCGTCCGGCAGCGCGTTATAGGCGTCGATATTGACGATCACCGGGCACTGGACGGTTCCCGGGTTGAGGTTCTTGGTCCACCAGTCGGCGACTTCGATCACCTTGAAGGACAGATGCGCGTGCGGCGCGAAGCTGGCGGCGGCAACTGTGCCGGAATCGATGGCCTGATAGGTTTCCGACGCGGTCACGGATGTCGGCACGGCACCGACGGCTTCCATGAGCTGGCCGATCCCGCCCAGCGCACGGACACGCATGCCGTCGAAGTCGGAGATGGAGGCCGGGGCGTCGCCTTTGCCGGCGAAATTATACTGCGGCATTGGCGAGGGCATCAGCGCCATGGCGTTCCAGCGGGCGAGGTCTTCCTTCACCGCCGGCTGCTCATAGAGCTTCATGGAGACCTTGATCTCTTCGTCGAGGTCCCTGACGCCCAGGAACGGCAGTTCGAGAACGGTCAGGCTGGGGTTCTTGTCCGGGTGGTAGGAAGCGCAGATCTGCGCCATTTCAAACGCCCCGAAGGAAATGCCGTCGAGATTCTCGCGGGACTTCGACAGGGCTTCGCCGTAGTTCAGCTTCAGTTCGAACTTGCCGTCGGTCTTTGCCGCCACTTCCTCGGCAAGCTTTTCGACATGTTCGGTGAAGGCGCGGCGCTTGCCCCACAGCGACACGTTCCAGGTGACGTCGGCAGCAAAGGTTTCGGTCGCAAAAACGAGAGTAAGCGCAGCCGCGGAAACAGCGGTTGCCGACTTGAGTGAAAAGAGCATGAAATCCTCCCAGATCGTATTCGCTCAATTCCTTGGCCCCTCAGCCTGGACGCTTATCGCGCAGCAAACCCGTGCCAAGTCGCTGACCTGAGTAGCATGACCCGTGCCAGTCTAGCTTGACAACACCTTCCGTAGGGAAATTCGTGCTTTGTCAAACTCTCGCCGGCGAATTGCTGCAATGCATCTCGGCAAGATCTTGCCGATACTTCGGCTGCCTCGGCGGAATTCCGCCTGTCCGGATCCGGTCAGCGACCGATGGACCAGTGACCTTTCTGCACATTGCTACCTCATCCTGAGGAGGACCGCAGGTCCGTCTCGAAGGATGGGCCGCTTGCTCCGGAATATGCCGCCCATCCTTCGAGACAGCGCTTCGCGCTTCCTCAGGATGAGGGTGAAGTGTGGAGCGAAGGTTGCGGAAGGTGTGGTTAACGTCCGGGGTAAAGCCCTACCCTTCAGCGGCCTCCGCGCTCGTCTGGTCGCGGCTCAGGCCGAGACGGGTCATCTTTTCGTTGAGCGTCCTGCGGGGCAGGTTGAGTTCGCGCATGACGTCGGCGATGCGTCCGCCATGGCGCCGGAGCGCGCCTTGGATCAGATTGCGCTCATAGGCGTCCATCAGTTCCTTCAGCCCACTCTCCGCTGGCAAGGCGCCCGGTTCGCGGCGGCCGGTCACCAGAGCCTCGAGCGGTTGCGGGCCGACCCCGGCATTGAGGATGAAGCGCTCCGCCGCGTTGCGCAGTTCGCGCACGTTGCCGGGCCAGGAATAGGTCTGCAGGAATGCCTCGTCGCGCGCCGTCGTTCCCGGCACTTCGAGACCGTACTGGACGGCGAACCTGTTCAGGAAGGTGTCGAAGAGCAGCAGGCTGTCGCGCCCGCGCTCGCGCAGGGGCGGCACGGCCAGTTCGATCGTGTTCAGCCGGAAGAGCAGATCCTCCCGGAGCCGTCCCTCGCGGACGGCCTCCTTCGGATCCATGTTGGCGGCGCTGATCAGCCTCAGGTCGACCTCTACCGGCCTGCTTCCGCCCAGGCGGTCGACCTTCTTGTCCTGAAGCACCCTGAGCAGTTTCGGCTGCAGGCCGAGCGGCATGGAGACGATTTCGTCGAGAAACAGGACACCGTCGCTGGCAGCCTCGATCCGGCCCGTCCTCGGACGGTCCGCACCGGTGAAGGCGCCGGCCTCATGGCCGAAAAGCTCGGCCTCCACCATGGTTTCGGGAAGGGCGGCTGCGTTGATCGCCACGAACGGGCCGCCCTTGCGCGGGCTGAAATCGTGCAGGGCCTGGGCGATGACTTCCTTGCCCGTACCGGTTTCGCCGGTGATCAGGACCGCCGCGTCCGTCCCCGCGAAATGCAGGATCTGCCGGCGAAGCGCCTGCATGGCCGGGCTGTTGCCGATCAGGCGGCTTTCCAGTCCGGCCCCGTCGGCAAGCTGCGTCCTGAGCGCACGGTTTTCCAAAACGAGCGTGCGCTTGTCGCAGGCCCGGCGCACCACCTCGGCAATATGATCCGGATCGAAGGGTTTTTCGACGAAGTCATAGGCGCCCGCCCGCATGGCTTCCACGGCCATCGGCACGTCGCCATGGCCGGTGATCAGGACGACGGGAAGATCCCCGTCGACACCGCCGATGCGGCGCAGGAGAGAAACCCCGTCCTCGCCTTCCAACATCACGTCCGAGACGACACAGCCGCCGAAATCGGGGTCGAGCTTCGCCATCGCCTGATCCGCGGTGGCGACTTCCAGCGTGGCGAAGCCGGCGAGCCGGATCCACTGGCGCAGGGCGGCGCGCATGGAGGGATCGTCGTCGACGATCAGAACCGGTGTCTTCTCTTCAGCGTCGGTCATTCGGCGGCTTCCGTGTCCTCCAGTTCGGTAGAGGCGTCCCCTTCCGGCGCCGTGCCGGTCAATCCCGGCAGGCTGAGTGTGAACACGGCTCCCTTAGGCCTGTTCGCCCCGACTGACAAGGCGCCGCCCAAATCCTCCGCCAGCCGCATGGCGATCGCCAGGCCCAGGCCCATCCCTCCCGAACTTGTCTTGGTGGAGAAGAACGGGTCGAAGATCCGCTCGCGCAGGTCCTCCGGAATGCCCGGACCGTTATCGGATACGGTCAGCACGACCTCGCCGCCTTCCCGGTGGGCCTTGAGGGAAACCTCGCCGTCATTCTCGGCGGCTGCCGCATCGGCTCCGTTGCGCAGCAGGTTGACGAGGATCTGCTCGATGCGCAACGGCGCGGTCTCCACCTCCAGCGGCGCGTCCGGAAGATCCAGTTTCAGGGACACCCCGGTTTCCTCCAGACGGGACCGGACGATCTTTTCCGCGGTGCGCACGCTTTCCCTCAGATCGATCCGCTCGATCCGGTTTTCGCCGGGCCGGGCGAAGCGCTTGAGTTCCTGCGTCAGGCTTGCCATGCGCAACTGCAGGGAGTCGATCTCGTCGAGATTTTCGGCCGCCGTCCGCGTGTCGCCCTTTTCCAGAAACTTGCGCGTCCCGGCGACAAACATCCGAAGCGCGGAAAGCGGCTGGCTGAGTTCATGCACAACGGCGGCGGACATTTCGCCGACGGCCGCCAGGCGGCTGGAGCGGGCCAGGCCGCGCTGCGCTTCCAGGAGCTCGCGCTCGACGCGCCGCCGCTCCTGGATCTCGCCGACAAGGCGCGTGTTCAGTTCCTTGAGATCCGCCGATTCCTGGCGCAGCAGCACCGAGGCCTTGCGCAGCCGCCGCCCGCGCAGGACCAGCACGATGACCGCGTAGACCAGGCACAGGGTGATCGCGCCTGCCCAGATCGGCAGAACGCTCTTGCGGGTTTCCTCGACCGGCACAAGAAAATGCAGGGTCCAGCCGAGAAGGCCGACCTCGGCCGCGTTGTGCCGGTAGGCGTTGCCGTCGATCGACAGGAGATCCCTCGACTGGACGGGCTGGTCGCTCACCGGCGCGAGGGTCTGCCCCGCATATTGCCGCGTGGAACCGATCATCCGGCGGATATCTTCGGGCAAAGCGGACAGCGTCCGGTAGCGCCAGGCGGGCCGGCTGGACAGGAAGATAACGCCGTTGGCGTCTGAGGCGAACACCGTTTCGCCGCCCTCCGCCCAGGCCTCCTCGAGCGGGCGCATGTCCACCTTGACCACCGCCACGCCGAGCGGGGCTCCGGACACCGGGGTCGGGCGGGCCAGGAACAGGCCGGGTTCGCCGAGCGTCGCGCCGATGGCGAAGAACTGGCCTTCCTCGCCCCTGATCGCCGCCTTGAAATAGGGCCGGAAGCCGTAGTTCCGGCCCACCAGCGACAGGGCGTCTTGCCAGTTGCTGGCCGCAAGCGTCGTGCCTTCGGCATTCATCACATAGAGAAGATCCGCGCCGGAATTCTCCGCCATTTCCTGCAGGAAGCGGTTGGCGCTTTCGACCGGCTGGCCGAGGCCCAGCGCGGAAGTCGCCCTGGGGTCCCTGGCGATCATGTAGGGCAGATAGCGGTATTTCTGGTATTCACCCAGAATCGTTTGCCGGTAGAGCGTCAGCCGCTCGGCCGCCTTGCGGTCGACGCTGTCCTCGTCCAGCTCCAGGAAAAGCTGAACGAGCACGAAGGCGGTCGCCACGAGAAGCAGAGGCGGCAGCGCCAGATAGACCCAGCGGTTCGACATGTCCTCATTAATTGCGCATTTTTTCCGCCGCCGCCACCCGCGCCGCTCCGGCCCGGATGCGTCAATTGATGCGCGTCAAGGACTTGGGCTTGCGCCTCCTCTAGAATTTTGACAAGGCTGGTTCGCAAAGGTGCTATCAGCCGTAGGAGGGTTACATGCCGATTAAAGATATCTTGACCGTTCTGGATCTCGCGGGCGACCAGCCGGCCGCCAAATACGCCTTGGAATTCGGCCGCAACTACGATGCCCATGTCACGGGTCTCGCGGTGTCTTTCGAGCCGGTGGTGCCCGCCTTCGCAGCCGCGCCGATGCCGGTCGACTATCTGCAGGCCGCCCATGAGCAGGCCGTCGCCGCTGCGAAGGACGCCCAGAAACAGTTCGACGAGCTTGCCCGGCTGGCCGGGGTCAAGAACGAAAGCCGTGTCGCGGAAATCCTGACCGGCGGTCCCCTGGAAAACGTGCTGATTCACTGCCGTCCGACCGATCTCGTGGTGATCGGCCAGGCCAATCCGGACCAGCCGGAGCCGATGCGCGAACTGCTGATCGAGACGGTCCTGTTCGAAAGCGGCGTGCCGGTGCTGCTCGTGCCCTATATCGGCAGCACCGCCTTCCAGCCGAAAAACGTGCTGGTCGGCTGGGACGGCAGTTCCACGGCGACGCGTGCCATCCACGCGGCCCTTCCGGTGCTGGAGAAAGCGGACGACATCACCGTGCTGGTGATCGAGAAAAAGGCCAATCCGGACAACGGTCAGCCGGGTGCGGATGTCGCCAACTATCTTGCCCGCCACAACATGAAGGTCACGATCGAGGTCGTCACCAATCCGCAGACGGGCGTCGCCGACGCGGTCCTGAACCACGTTTCCGACAATTCCAACGATCTGGTGGTGATGGGCGGCTACGGCCACAGCCGCATGCGCGAATTCCTCTTCGGCGGCGCCACGCGGGAAATCCTGGAGGCCATGACCGTTCCGGTTCTGATGGCTCATTAAAAGGCTTGAGAAAGATTGGACCCGCGGACCGGTTGAAGCTGGTCCGCGGGTATTTTTGTCTTAGATTTCCATTACGTTTGGCACTGTCTCCGGCATTTTCGAAAGGACCGCCGTCGTGACCATTCGCAATCTCGAAGGGTTTTTCCAGCCAGGTTCCATTGCCGTCTTCGGACCCTGCCGGCATCCGGGCGTGCTGACGGGCAAGCTGATCGCCTGCCTGCAGGAGATCGAAACCGGTCACAGCGTGACGCTGGTCGGCATCGACGAGGACGTGCCCTTCAAGGGCAAAAAGGTCTCGAAGCTGGAGGATCTGGAGGCAATGCCGGAGCTGGCGATCTATCTCGCCAAGGCTGAAAACCTGCCCGGGACCATTGAAAAGCTCGGGGCGGGCGGGACAAAGGCCGTGCTGATCCCCTCCCCCGGCTATGAAAGCTGGCCCGAAGACCAGCTTCAGGCCTGCCGGGAAGCCGCGCGCAAGACCAATCTCCGCCTGATCGGCCCGGGCAGTCTCGGCTTTTCGGTGCCGGCGAGCGGCCTGAACGCACTGCTGAGCGCCGAAGCGCCGGCCAAGGGCGACATCGCCTTCTTTTCCCGCTCCGGGGCCGTGCTGAACGCCACGCTCTCCTGGGCGCAGAGCCATAACACCGGGTTTTCGGCGGTCGTCTCGCTCGGCGCCCGCACGGATGTCGATGTCGGCGACCTGATCGACTATTTCGCGCAGGACTACCGGACCCGCTCCATCGTGCTGCATCTGGAAGGCATCGCCTTTCCGCGGAAGTTCATTTCGGCGGCGCGCGCGGCGGCGCGCAGCAAGCCGGTGATCGTGATCCGCTCCGGCAAGAGCCGCGACACGGGCGGAACGGGCCTGACCCATGCCGGACGCCTCGCCAGAACGGATATGGTCTACGAGACGGTCTTCCGCCGGACCGGCCTGCTCCGGGTGCAGGATCTCGACGAGATGTTCGAGGCGCTGGAAACGCTCTCCCATGTGCGCGTGCCGCGCTGCCAGCAGATCGCGGTGATCGCCAACGGCCGCAGCCTCGCCAGCCTCGCCGTCGACCGGCTGCTCGATCTGGGCGGCCAGTTCGCCGAGCTCGGCGAGGAAACCCGGACGGCGCTCGCCGATTTCAGCCGGAACTATGCCGATCTCGACGTCACCCCGGCCGCAAGCGGAACCGTCATCCTGCGCGAAAGCGTCTCCCCGGAGGACCTGACCACGGCCATCGCGAACGTCCTGAAGGACCCGCAGGTCGACGGGGCTGTCGTCCTGCAGGCCGCCAGCGCCTTTCAACCCCTGCCCGCCATCGCCAAGGCGATTACCGATGCGGCGGCGATCGACCGCAAGCGCACGGGCCGCCGCAAGGCGCTGGTCGCCGGCCTCATCGGAGCCGACGGAAGCATCCGGACCGAGCTTTCGGCCGCCAAGATCCCCAATTACGAAAGTCCGGCCGAGGCCGCCCGAAGCCTGATGCATCTGGCCCATGACGCAAAGGCGCGCGAATTCCTGATGGCGGCACCGCCGAGCCTGCCGTCCACCTTCACCCCGGACGTCGCGCGTGCGCGCGGCATCGTGGAAGCCGCCCTTGGCGAGGACCGGAACTGGCTCAGCCCGCCGGAAGTCAGCGCTGTCCTTCAGGCCTATGACCTTCCGGTCATGGCAACGGAAATGGCGGCCACTCCGGAAGAGGCCGAAAGGCTCTGCGAACCGTTCTTCCGGACCGCGAACCATTGCGTGGCCAAGCTGATCTCCCCGGACCTGCCGTTCAAGTCCCGCATCGACGGGGTACGTCTCGGACTGGAAAGCCCTGTAGCCGTCAGGCACGCCGCCGAGGAACTGATCGCCAAGACCTGCAGGGACTATCCCGAGGCCCGGATCGAGGGCATCTCGATCCATCCTATGCTTGAGGACCGGCACGGGCTGGAGCTCTATATGGGCCTCGCCGAAACGCCCGACTTCGGGCCGGTACTCGTCTTCGGTCACGGCGGAACCTCCATCGAGGAAAGCGAGGACATCGCGCTGGAACTGCCGCCGCTCGACCTCAATCTGGCCGAAGCCCAGATCGGCCGGACGCGGATCGCAAAGCTTCTCGACGGCGGACCTTCCCGGCCGGCGCTCGACAGGGCTGCGCTGTCGGAAGCCCTCGTCAAGCTGTCGCAGATCACCATCGACATTCCGGAAATCCAGGAATTGGACATCAACCCGATGGTCTCCCTTCCAACGGGCCTGATCGCGCTCGACGCGCGCATGACGCTCTGCCACCCGGAAAAGCGGCCCGGGCGGACCGGCCGCTCCCGCCTCGCCATCGCGCCTTACCCGCAGGAGTGGGAGCAGCATCTCACCCTGAAGGACGGCCGCGATATCTTTGTCCGGCCGGTCCGGCCGGAAGACGAGGAGCTGTTCAAGACCTTCTTCGAAGCCGTCACGCCGGAGGATCTGCGCCTGCGCTTCTTCGCGCCGGTGCGCGACTTCAGCCACCGCTTCCTCGCCCGCCTGACCCAGCTCGACTATGCGCGGGCGATCGCGTTTGCGGCCGTGAACCCGGACGACGGCAGCCTGCTCGGCGTCGTGCGCCTGCACGCCGACCCGGATCACCAGACCGGCGAATACGCCATCATGGTCCGCTCGGACCTCAAGGGCATAGGCCTCGGCTGGGCGCTGATGAAACTGCTCATCCGCTATGCCAGGGCCGACGGCATCGAAACGGTCAAAGGGGAAGTCCTGAAGGAAAACACTTCGATGATCTCCATGTGCCAGGCCCTCGGCTTCACCATCGGCACCTCGCCCGAGGACCCGGGCATCGCGCTTGTAACCCTGCCGGTCGCGGAGGTGCCCGTAGAGGATTGACGGGCTCCCATAGCCCAGGTGGTGCATCCCCCGGTTTCTGCCGTAAGTTATATTGACAGGTTTCCGGGGGAGGACGGCATGGATGGGAGAGCGTTTCCAACGCCTCGAACATCTCGTCGTCTGCGCACTCGGAGGCGGCCTGGTGGTGGGTCCCGCCGGAACGGCTGCCGTGAACGCGGGCGGCGCCGGGAAGGCCGGCCTCGTCGGCGGCCTGTCCTTCATGTTTCACCTGGGGCTCGGCGCCATCGGCATTGCCTGTGCGACGGCCCTGATGTTTGCCACCGCCATCCGCACGGTCGCTGCCGCACTTTCCGCGGCCGGTGTGTCCCTGCCCGAAAGCGACCTGCCATCCTTGCCGCGGGCAGTTTGCGGGACCTCGCCTTGGAGGCCATCCTTACCCGCCATGACGCAAGCCAGGCCGATGCGATCAGGACGGCCGTTCAGCAGTCCTTCTCGAACGGGCTCGGCGCGGCATTCTGGTTCGGCCTGGCGAAGGCCCTTTTCGGCCTTGTCCTTGCCCTGACCGTCGAAGAACGCGTTTTGAGAGGCAACGCAGAAGAAAGCTGAAGCGGCCGGCTCTTTCAGCCTTTGGCTTCCGCAGCTTCCCGGATCTGGCTCAGGCTGGCAGAGGGCGTGATCGCTTCCGGATCCAGCTTCAGATGCAGGATGGCGGGCAGTCCCGAGGCCCGCGCCCGTTCGAAGGCCGGTCCGAACTGCCCGGTCGTTTCCACTGTTTCACCGAAGGCGCCGTAGCTGCGCGCCAGCGCCGCGAAATCCGGATTGACCAGACGGGTCGCGGACGGCCGTCCCGGATAATTGCGTTCCTGATGCATGCGAATGGTGCCGTACATGCCGTTGTCGACCGCCAGCACGACGATGTTCGCACGCTCCTGGCAGGCGGTGCCGAATTCCTGCATGGTCATCTGCAGACAGCCATCGCCCGCGAAACAGACCACTTCCCGCTCCGGAAAGGCCAGTTTCGCCGCAACGGCGGCGGGCAGTCCGTAGCCCATGGAGCCGGAGGTCGGCGCGGCCTGGGTGCCGAAACGGCGAAAGCGGTGGAACCGGTGCAGCCAGGTGGCGTAGTTGCCCGCGCCGTTGGTGCAGACCGCATCCTCAGCAAGGTTGAGCTCCAGCCAGTCCATGACGCCGGACATCTGCAAATCGCCCGGAACGACCGGACGGGCGCCGGACCAATCGAGATAGTCCCGATGTGCGCTTGCCGCCGCGCCCGCCCCCCTGATCTCGTTCGGCGGCTGCAGGCCTTCGGCCGCCTTGCAGAAGGCGGTCGGGCTGGCGTGGATCGCAAGCGCCGGACGATAAACACGGCCAAGTTCCTCGGCGTCGGGATGCACATGCACGAGCTGCTGGAACGGCTCCGGAATGTCCAGAAGCGAATAGGACTGACTCGGCATTTCCGAAAGCCGCCCGCCGACCAGCAGGACCAGGTCGGACGCCTTGATGCGCGCCAGCAGCTTGGGATTGATGCCGATGCCGACATCGCCCGCATAGTTGGCGTGCAGGTTGTCAAACAGCATCTGCCGGCGGAAGGAGCAGGCGACCGGCAGGTCGAAGCGCTCGGCAAACCGGGTGAAGGCGGCAACCGCATCCGCCGACCAGCGGCTGCCGCCGAGGATGGCGATCGGCCGCTCGGCCGCCCAGAGCCGCTTCTGCAGATCGGCCATCTGGGCAAGGCCCGGATGGGTCTCGACCTGAACCCAGGCAGGCGGCTGGGGAGCGGCGACCGTTTCCACCAGCATGTCTTCCGGCAGGGCGAGTACGACCGGGCCCGGACGGCCGGAGGTCGCCACGTGATAGGCGCGGGAAATGAACTCCGGAACCCGCTCGGCATGGTCGATTTCGGCGACCCATTTGGCGATGCCGCCGAACATCTGGCGGTAGTCGATCTCCTGGAAGGCCTCGCGCTCGCGCATGCCGCGCTCGATCTGGCCGATGAACAGGATCATCGGCGTGGAATCCTGCGCGGCGACATGAACGCCGGCCGAAGCGTTGGTCGCGCCCGGCCCGCGGGTGACCATGCAGATGCCCGGTTTGCCGGTGAGCTTGCCATGGGCGTCGGCCATCATTGCCGCCCCGCCTTCCTGACGGCACACGGTGACCGGGATGGAGGCGTCGTAAAGCGCATCGAGGACCGCCAGGTAGCTCTCCCCAGGCACACAGAACACCCGCTCTGCCCCGTGGCGCTCAAGCGCTTCCACCAACAATTCACCGCCGGTCTTCTGATCCATGTCGCGTTTCCCGATCGAATTTTCCCTAATCATTCTATAGCGTATGGAAGAGCGGCCTGTCAGAGGCCGAAACCAGATTAATTGGCAATGACTTCATTCCGAATGGGAGGAAAGTCGGCGAACAACCGTGACCACTCCTGCAGCCGTCCTCGGAGACAGGGCAGAGAGCGCTGCAGGCCGGCCCGGAAAAAACGGGGCCCCGGTGAACCGGAGCCCCAATGCAGCCGGACCGTCAGACGGACGGCCGGGAAGCCGGCCAGTCCGCCGGCACGACGTGGAAGCGGTCAGATAGACTGAACCGTCACCACCTGGAACGTATGCAGGTCGCCGTCTTCATCCTTGATGGAGACATATTCCCCCGGGTTGAAGGCATGGGCGCCGAAGCGGTAACCCGCCTCGTCGTCGTCATCGCCGTCAATGTCGTAGTGAAAGGCCCAGGAGCCGCCCGGGCGGTGAACCAGATGACCGATTTCCTCTTCCTCGCTGCCCCAGAACCTGCGCACACGGCAGTGATCGCGCTCCTTCTTCCAGAGCGCGGCATCGATATGACCGGTCGCGTCCAGCGGGGCGGTGAATTCATAGCCATGACGCGCCGAGCCTTGCGGGAATTCTTTCGTCCGGGCCAGGTTCAGCCTGATCTTCTTCAAAGCCGGATAGTCGCCCATGGTGTCCTCCTTTACTGACAATCCAGATAATTTGTGCCACATCGCTGTCACGTCACATTGAGAAGGATCAAACCGGCACAGCCACGCGTGAGGCAGTCTCTCAGGCAGCGCCAGCAGAAGGACAAGACATGGATCAGACCCGTTCCCAGAACGACGTCCTCAACTTTTTACAGAGCCTGCCTTCCGACGATCCCGATCGTTCAGAAGTGAAGCGGATCGACACCCATGCAAATATCGTCTTTCTGATCGGCAGCAAAGCCTACAAAGTCAAGCGGGAGATCAAATTCCCCTTTCTCGACTATTCTACGCTCAAGCTGCGCGAAGAGGCCTGCAAGGCGGAAATCACCTGCAATAGCCCCAATGCGCCGGAGATCTATCTGCGCGCGCTGCCGGTCACACTGGAAGCCGACGGGCATCTGGCGCTCGGCGGATCCGGAGAGCCTGTGGAATGGGCGGTCGAGATGAACCGCTTCGAGCGGCGCGACGAACTCGACATCCTGGCGGAAAAAGGCCCCTTCCCCGACGATCTGTCGGACAAGCTCGCGCAGATGATGGTGGACGCCCATGACGAGGCCCCGCTGCGCGGCGGCGCCGGGTTCTACGACGAGCTCGCGTCCTACGTGGACCAGAACGATGCCGCGTTTCACGAACATCCGGATTTGTTTCCCACTGAAAATGTGCGCCACCTGACCGGAACCGCGAAGGCCGTCCTGTCCTCGATCCGCGAACTGATCCTCAGGCGGGGCGAAGCCGGACTCGTGCGGCGCTGCCACGGCGACGCGCATCTGCGCAATATCGTGCTGATCGACGAAAAACCCGTGCTGTTCGACGCGGTAGAGTTTTCCGACGCGATCGCCACCGGGGACGTGCTCTACGACCTTGCTTTCCTGCTGATGGACCTGTGGGAGCGCGGCCAGCCACATTCGGCCAACCGGGTATTCAACCGCTATCTCGACAAGATCCGTCTGGAGGATCACCCTGAAGGCCTCGCGGCCCTGCCCTTCTATCTGATGATGCGCGCCGCGATCCGATCCAAGATCGCGGCGGCTGCCGCCCTCACCCAGGCCAATCCGAAGCAGAAAGACGCGCAGCGGGAGCAGGCCCGCGCCTATTTTCGATATGCGCTTTCCTTCCTCGACCCGTCCAGCCCCCGCCTGATCGCCATCGGCGGTCTGTCCGGCACCGGCAAGACCACGCTCGCCTATGCGCTCGCCCCGGAGATCGGCCGCGCGCCCGGCGCACGGGTGCTGCGCACCGATGTGATGCGCAAGAAGCTTCTCAACATCGCCGAGACGGAACACGCGCCGCCGGAAGCCTATACCCAGGACGCCTCCGACCGGGTCTATCAGGCTCTGGAGGAAACGATCCAGGCCGTTCTGGCGTCCGGGCATTCGGCCATCTTCGACGCGGTCTTCGCCAGGGAAAGCGAACGGGCGCGGATCGAAGCCATCGCCCGCCATGTGGAGGCCGGGTTCACGGGCCTGTGGCTGACCGCGCCGGCTGAAACGCTGAAGGAAAGGGTCGCCGCGCGCGCCGGCGATGCGTCGGACGCCACCACGGACGTGGTCGAGAAACAGCTCGGCTACGATCTCGGGGAGATGGCCTGGGCGGAAATCGACGCCGGCGGCAGCATGGACGACACCACGAGCCTGGCCCGTCCAGCTTTGGATCTGGACCAGAAGTGATCTTTCAACAAATTGTCCTTCGAAACCGCTGCAAACCACTCCCCTCATCCTGAGGAAGCGCTTTAGCGCTGTCTCGAAGGATGGGCGGCATACTCTTGAGCAAGTGGCCCATCCTTCGAGACGGACCTGACGCTCCTCCTCAGGATGAGGTTTCGTTTTCACGATTTCCGCCCATATCGAAGGACAATGTATTGATGTTCTAATACTTTGAAATCGATCAACTTTTTGACGTTCAACCGATTCCGGTTGAACGTCCGTTGATCTAGAGCCCCGCGGCTCTCAATCCTGCAGCAGCGGCGGCGGCGAAGAACACCGCGAGATATTCCTTTTTCATCCTGACCTGGACGGCGGCGGCAACGACAATGCAGAGCGCGACGGCGATGCCGCCCTGCAGAACGATGGGCAGAACGGTCGACACGATGATCGCGCCGGGCAGGGCTTCCAGGCCGCGGCGTACCCTCGGCGTGATCGGCAGGCGGCCCATGACCCAGTAACCGCCCGCCCGCAGCATATAGGTGATCCCGGCCATGCCGAGCACGACCAGGACGAACATCCGGTCGGCGGAAAAGGCAGCATCAGTCATCGAGATAGGCCCCTGCGACCGCCCCGGCGATGGCTCCGGTGAAGATGCTCCAGTAGCCGCCGACCAGATACCAGGTGAGCGCAGCGACGCCGCCGGCGGCCAGCCAACTCACCGTCTGGCGCCTGCCCTTCCAGAGCGGAACAAGAAGAGCGGCAAAGAAGGCGGGCAGAATCACGTCGAGACCGAAGGTTTTCGGATCCGAGATCAGACTGCCAGCGAAATAGCCCGGGATGACCGATAGAGACCACACGGCCCAGACGGTCATGCCACTGCCCAGGTAGATGCCCCAGTCCCGCTCGCCCTTGTCGTACTGGGCGAGCGCCAGGAGCCAGTTGATGTCGGTGAGAAAAAAAAGCCCCGGATAGGCCTGATAGGCGGGCACGCGGCCAAGCCACGGCCTGAGACTGGCGCCGATCAGAAGCATGCGCATGTTGATCGCGCCGGCGACCCCGACCATCGCGATCAGTGTGCCCCAATTGAGCGGATCCTTGTAGATCTCCATGGCAACGAACTGGCTCGCGCCCGCATAGACCATCGAATTGATCATCAGCGTTTCGAGAAAGGTCAGCCCCTTTTGCGCGGCGACCGTGCCGAACACCGCACCGAGCGCGATGATGCCGGGAAAGACCGGCAAGCAGAGCATGGAGCCCTGCACGCAGCCTTTCAGGCTGAGGGTGACATTTTTTTCAGACATACCTGACCAAGTGTTCCGGAAACCGCGCTAAGACCGCGCAAAGAAAAGCCACTATCCCTGATAATTCTACTTAGAACCAACAAAACCTTTTGATGCACCCATAAGCGATCCTTTGGGTAGCCGACCTCAAAACAGAACCCCATAGATCATGCGCAAGCCGGTGAAGCCGAGGAACAGGGCGAAGACCAGCTTGAGCCTCGACGGATCGATCGCATGGGCGATCTTCGCCCCGAGCGGCGCTGCATAGGTCGAGGCCGGAATGATCAGGAAGAAGCCGATCAGGTTGACATAGCCGAGCGAGAAGGGCGGACGGCCTTCGACGCCCCAGCCGAAATAGATGGACAGCACGGTTCCCGGGACCGCGATGATAAGGCCGATAGCCGCCGCCGTGCCGACCGCCTTGCGGATCGGATAGTTGAACAGGGTGAGCGTCGGCACTCCGAGCGTTCCGCCGCCGATCCCCATCATCACCGAAATGCCGCCGATGAGGAATCCGAGCGTTTCCTTGAGCGGCGTTCCGGGCAGGTTTTCCGCCAGCGCCGCGCCGTCCTTACGGAGCATCATGTTGGCGGAAACGGCAAGGGCGACGATGCCGAAGATCAGCGTCAGCGCGCCGCCGGAAATGTTGCCGGCAAGCGTCGCGCCCGCGATCACGCCGAGCGCGATCGCCCACCACCAGCGTTTCAAAAGGTCCATGTCGACGCTGCCGCGCTTGTAGTGGGCGCGGGCGGAGGAAGTTCCCGTGGCCAGGATGGTCGCCAGCGACGTGCCGACCGCCACATGCATCAGGACGGAGGGATCGATCTTGAGCGCGGTGAACATGTAATAAAGCACCGGAACGATGACGATTCCGCCGCCGACGCCGAGCAGACCCGCGATGATTCCCGCCACGAGACCGGTTGCCAGAAGGGCGACGGCCAGAAGGCCAAGAGAGAACAGGCTGAGATCTTCCACGCTGAATTCCTCGCTCGCGTCGGCATGCACATGCAGATATCGGCGCGCCGGGAAGCCCGCCCCCACTCAGCGCTTAGACCAGCGCGGACGAATTTTCCAGCCGCTTTCGGCGACAATCAGTTTTGCCAGCGCCAGTTCCCCTTGAAGCCGCCGCCTTTAGCGGACAAAGTGCGGCTTCAAAAACCGGGCATGGGAGGAGAGATGACTGGATACCGGCTCGCGATCTACACATTCGGCCAGTTTCTCAAAAGAGCGGATCATCCCGACACGGACGGGTTTCATGCGGCGGAACCCGGCGTCTGGGCCGCGATGGAACGGGCGGAAGGCTTCATCGCCCGCTCCGGTTACGAGGACGATCCCGGACCGGAAAGCTGGGGCGAGCAGGTGTTTCCGAAATACTGGTCCGACAATGGCGACGGCTGGGCGCCGTCGACGGTCTCGCTGTGGCAGGATCTGGAATCGGCGCTCGCCGCGATTTATCGCGGTCCGCATGCGGCGATCCTCAGGAACGGCCATCTCTATGTGCGAGAAACGGCGGACTATCCGCCCTATGTGCTTTGGTGGGTTCGGGAGGACCACCGGCCCGATTGGCAGGAAGCCATCGAGCGCCATGAGCTTCTGGGAGACCACGGCCCTTGCGCGGAGGCCTTTACCTTCAAGACCGCATTCGACCCGCAGGGCAAACCGGTCGCCGTGGATGCCGGCGCGGCCAGGGAAATCGCCGATCGCAACCGTCTGCGGGTGGATCTGCCCAAGGCCGTTCAATAGGTGATTGTTCAATAATTACGGAATAATTGTCAAATTCCGGCACGATTGTAAAATGATCTATTCAAGCCGATCTTTGTTCCAACAGCGCATGGAACCGTTTCATGCGGAAGGCCGGCCAGTCCAGTTTCCTGGGATCGAGCATGGCCTTCAACGAAAAGGATCGACCGATGAACCAGATACTTCGCCCTTCCGAAGCCCGGGGAGATGCCGATTTCGGCTGGCTGAAAAGCAAGCACACCTTCTCCTTCGGCTCCTATTTCGACCCGAACCAGATTGGCTTCGGCGCCCTGCGCGTCATCAACGAGGACCGGGTGGCGCCGAGCGCCGGCTTTCCGACCCATCCGCACAAGGACATGGAGATCATTTCCTATGTCGTTTCCGGCGGGCTCGAGCACAAGGATTCGATCGGAACCGGATCCGTCATCCGGCCGGGCGAGCTGCAGCGCATGAGCGCCGGCACCGGCGTCCGGCACAGCGAATATAACGCCTCCGACACGGACCCGGTCCATTTCCTGCAGATCTGGATCGTTCCGGAAAAGGACGGACTCGCGCCGGGTTACGAACAGAAGGCGTTTGCCGCGGAAGAGCGTCAGAACAGCCTGAAGCTGGTCGGCTCGCGCGACGGCCGGGACGGCTCGCTGGTGATCCATCAGGACGTGAACCTTTACGCCTCCCTGCTCGCGGCGGACACAAGCCTCGCCTTCGACATCCGGCCCGGCCGGAAGGTCTGGCTGCAGCTCGTGAAAGGCGCCCTGACCGTGGACGGCCAGGCCCTGTCGGCCGGTGACGGCCTCGGCCTGCTCGACACGGGCGAGATCACCCTCACCGCCCGCGAAAACGCCGAATTCCTGCTGTTCGACCTGGCGGCGTAATGCAATGCTGATGCCGTGACGTTCGAGAAAGTTACGGCACCATTACTTCTACAAACCAACCTCATCCTGAGGAGGACCGTCAGGTCCGTCTCGAAGGATGGGCGGCATACTCCAACACAAGCAGCCCATCCTTCGAGACAGCGCTAAAGCGCTTCCTCAGGATGAGGTCCGGGAATTTAGCGAGACAAATTAATCTAGGCGCCCCTAACCGGAACCAAACACATGACCGAAACGACCACCCCGAAAATCACCCTGGAACATAGCGGCTCCAAGGGCCGTTACGTGGCCATGGTGGACGGCATCGACGCGCCCGCCGAACTGACCTTCTCCGTCGTCAACGACCATTTGATCATCGCCGACCATACCGGTGTGCCGGATGCCATGCGCGGGTTGGGTGTCGGCAAGGCGCTTGTGGAGCGGCTGGTGGCGGATGCGCGCGAGAAACAGGTCAGGATCGTCCCGCTCTGCCCCTATGTGAACGCACAACGGCAGAAGCACCCCGAATGGGCGGACGTGTTTCAGGCATGACGTCGCACGGTCCGGTCAACTCGTCGGCTCGGATGCCGAAGGAGCGGCTGGCGTGCAGCCTCTCAGCGCGAACAGCGCGTCGGTGAGCATCTTGCCCGCCTGATCGAACGCCTTTTCCGTGACCTGTGGCGCAGCATCGCGCATGCCTTTCGCCGCCAGCCGGATATCGGCGAGATTGCCGTTCAGTTCCTTGATCTCCTCGGTCAGCTGCCAATGATCGCCCAGGTCGGGATCCGACAGTTTCGCGGAGAGCGCCTCGATCCGGGTATCCAGCGTTTCGAGCCGTGTCCTGAATTCCGCCGGGGACACCTGCAGGCGGCCAAGCGCCGCCTCGGTGACCTCGCCCGCGATCCGCTGCCCCGCCGTGTCCACCCGGTTCAAGACGACAAGAACGAGCACGCAGGCAATGATGACGAGCAATGCCATGGCGTTGATCAAAGCCAGCAGAAGCTGGCCGGGCAGCTGGATCAGTCGGCTTCCCAAACCTCTTGATTCATGCGCCATTTACGGCTCCTTCCCGTAGACCTGACATTTTGCCCAAGCGCGTATCCCGGGGACATTCAGCCTGAATCCGCGAGGAGAGACAACTTCAGATATCAGCGGCGGCCGTCAGCGGTCGAAGAACTCGACCTCGATGAAGGCGCACTCGAAGTCGTTGGCGTTGATGACATCGTGCTCCACGCCGGTCTCGCGGAAATAGGGCACGCCGTTCTTCAGCTGGGCAATGCGCTTTTCGCCGCCCGGCTCATGCAATTCCAGCGCTCCGTCGAAGAGCGGCACCACCACGTAGTCGTATTCGTGGCGATGCCAGCCGGTGTTGTCGCCGCGCGCGGCGAAGCGCCACTCGGTCACGCGCGTACGGCTGTTTTCGATGAGCACGGTACCACGCGCCGTTCCGGGTTTGGCTTCGCTGCACATGACGGGTTCTGGGCCTCTGTTTCGTTTGGGCGACGGAAGACATCATGCCGCTTCCTTCGACGCTCAGGCAAGCGCTTCGCGGATGGCGTTCATGATCTTCGCGCGGTCGTAGCGCGCCGTGAGCGCGGTTTCCATGTCGACCTTGACGAAACGTGTCGGCGTGTGCGGCTGAAGCTGGCCGATCAGGTCCATGTCGGCGGAGATCACCGTGCCGATCATGAAATAGCCGCCGCCTGACACCGCGTCGCGGTGGAGCACGATCGGCTCCGTGCCGCTCGGTACCTGCACGGAGCCATAAGGGTAGCAGGCATCGGTGATGTTGGACGGATCGGCACCGGCCCCGAAAGGCTGCTCGCGCTCGACGAATTCGAGTTTCTTCCCACCCTGAAACCGGTAGCCCATGCGGTCCGCCTCGTTGGCCACCTTCCAGGTATCGGCGAAGAAGTCCTTCTGGGCGGCTTCGGTGATGCGGTGCCAGTAAAGGCCCGGCAGCACGCGCAGCTCCACCGCGGAGCCCGGTCCCCGGCGCAGGCTGGCCGGAACGCTCGCGCCTTCCGTCACAGGCTTCGACCCCTTGCCGAGAGGCAGCAGGTCGCCGGGCTGGACGGCGCGGCCGTCAATGCCGCCGAGCGCGCCGATGGCATAGGTGGACCGGCTGCCGAGCTTGGGCGGGGTGTTGATGCCGCCGGAAATGGCTATATAGGCGCGCGCACCGGCTTTCAGGAAGTCGAAGGAAAGCACCTGTCCGGACTTCACGGCAAAGGCCGTCCAGGTTTCACGCGGTTCGCCGTCGACCTTCGGCGGCAGCTCGGCGCCGCAGACGGCGACGGTGGCGTCCTCGGTGAATTCGAGCTCGGGGCCCATGAAGACGGTTTCGAGCCCGGCGGCGTCCTCGTCGTTGCCGACCAGAAGATTGGCGGTCCGAAGTGCAAGGCGGTCCATGGCGCCGCCCATCGGAATGCCGAGGTGATAATAGCCCGGACGCCCCATGTCCTGGATGGTGGTGGCGATGCCGGCGGAGATGACGTTAATCGGCATAGAGGGCCTCCATCAGTCTGGCATTGGTGCCGTCGATATCGGAATTGTAGTCGTCGAGCGAGAAGCGGACGTTGCGGATGCGCGGCGCGAAGGTTCCCGCCTGCACCTCGGCGACCGCCGCGTCGTATTCCTCGCGGCTGATCGGCTTCCATTTGACGATGTCGCCCGGCTTGAAGAACACCAGGAAATCCTGGAGGTAGGAAACCTTCTGTTCCGGATCGTAGATCGGCATCGGCGTGATGCCGAACATCTGGTAGCCGCCCGCCCCGCGCACGGAATAGATGCAGGAAAAACAGCCGCCGTAACCGACCGTCAGGCGCGGCGTGTCGGTGCGCGGGCGCAGGTATTTCGGCACCTCGATCTGCCGCGGCCGGTCGACCATCTGGTAGAGGAACGGCAGGCCCGAGACGAAACCGACCATGGAAACGAACCACGGCGCGCCGGAATGGGCCTCGATGAAGGTTTCGACCGTGTCGTAACCGTTGACGCGCGCGGCATATTCGATGTCGGTGGCATTCGGGTCCTGATGCCGCTCGCGGAAGCGCATCAGCGTCTCGTGCGTCCACGGATCCTGGTAATAGACCGGGATCTCGATGATGCGGGTGTCGATGGCGTGCTCGCCATGTTCGGCCACATCCTCCAGCCGCTTCAGCTCGGCCATCAGGTCGTCCGGGTGGATCACGTCCGGATCGAACTTGATCTGGAACGAGGCGTTGGCCGGGCAGATTTCCGTCACGCCCTTGATATCGGCCTCGTGCACGGCATTGGTCATCGACAGACTGACGAAGAACGCTTCGAGCGACATCGCCTCGTCGACTTCGACGAAGATGTGCTCGTCGCCTCCGAATGTGTAGCGGCTACTCATCTGAGCCTCCTTTTTGCCTGATGAGATCGAGATTTTTGTCCAGCCACGGCTCCAGCCAGCGGGTGTGCACCGCGCACTCTCTAAGTTCGTCGCTTTCGAGCAGGGCTTCAAACAGCGGTGCCGTGGTCGGCAGACCGTCGATTTTCAGTTCGCCAAGGGCGCGCTTGAGGCGCATCAGCGCCTTGTCGCGGTCCTCGGCCCAGACGATCAGCTTGCCGAGAAGGGAATCGTAGAACGGCGGGATCGCGTAGCCCGGATAGAGCATGTGGTCGAAGCGCACACCCGGCCCGTCCGGCGTCAGCAATTCGCCGACCACGCCGGGAAACGGCATGAAGTTGTTGCTGGGATCCTCGGCGTTCAGCCGCACCTCGATGGCGTGGCCCTCGCGGATGATCTGATCCTGAGAGACACGCAACTTTCCGCCCCCGGCGATGGCGATCATCTCGCCGACGAGGTCCACGCCGCAGATCATCTCGGTGACCGGATGCTCGACCTGGATGCGGGTGTTCATCTCGATGAAATAGAACGCGCCGGTCTCGTCGTCGTAGAGATATTCGATCGTGCCGGCGCCCTTGTAGTGCACGGCCTTTGCGAGCGCGACTGCCGAGCTGCACAGCTCCCGGCGCACGTCCTCCTTCAGGAGGGCGGACGGCGCTTCCTCCCAGACCTTCTGGCGGCGGCGCTGCAGCGAGCATTCGCGCTCGTAGAAATGGACGACATCCTCGCCGTCGCCGAGCACCTGCACCTCGATATGCCGGGCGCGCTCGATGACCTTCTCGATATAGATGCCGCCGTCGCCGAAGGCGGCCTTGGCTTCGGAGGAGGCCTGCGGGGCGAGCGTGCGGAATTCTTCCGCGTCGTGGGCGATACGGATACCGCGCCCGCCGCCTCCGGCTGCGGCCTTGATCATCACCGGAAAGCCGATCTCTTCCGCCAGCGCGGCAGCCGCTTCCATATCCTCGATGACGCCGTCGCTGCCCGGCACCGTCGGCACGCCCGCCTTCTTCGCCTCGGCGCGCGCGGCGGCCTTGTCGCCCATCAGCCGGATGGTGTCGCCACTCGGTCCGACGAAGATCAGACCGGCGTCCGCAACCGCGTCGGCGAAGGCGGCGTTCTCGGCCAGGAAGCCGTAGCCCGGATGGATGGCGTCGGCCCCTGTGTCCTTCGCCGCCTTCAGGATCGCCTCGACATTCAGGTAGGATTTCGCCGCGGCCGGCGGGCCGATAACGGCCGCCTCGTCGGCCATCAGCACGGCGCGGCTTTCGGTATCCGCCTCGCTGTGCGCCTGCACCGTCTCAATGCCCAGATCGCGCGCGGCGCGGATGATGCGCACGGCGATCTCGCCGCGATTGGCGATCAGCAGTTTCTGGATAGAACTCTTGTCCACGTCGGCCTCAGTCCAGTTCGGCAATCGTCTGGCCGGCCATGACCGGCTCCTCGTCGCCGATCGGGAATCCGGAGACCGTCCCGTCGGCATCCGCCTTCACCTCGTGGAAGGTCTTCATCACCTCGACCAGGCCGATCGTGTCGCCCTTGGCAACCGTATCGCCGATATCCTTGTAGGGCGGCTGGTCCGGAGCGGGCTTGCGGTAGAAGGTTCCGGGGATCGGGGATTTGACCTCGTGCTTTGCCATCGGATGTCTCTCCTTGGTGACTGGGTTGCCGTCTCAGGCGGCTTCGAGTTCGCCGATTGCCTTCTTGACCGCTTTCGCTATGTCGACGGCATTCGGAGTGTCGGAATGGATGCAGATGGTTTCGGCGCGCACCTCCAGGGGCTTGCCGTTGGTCGAGACGATCCGGCCGTCCCGCACCGCTTCCGCGGCCCGCTTTCCGGCAAACGCCGGATCGACCGCGTCATGCGCGCGCGTGATGATCAGCCTTCCATCGTCGTCATAGCCGAGGTCGGCGAAGAATTCCGCTTGGAAACCGACGCCGCGTTCGCCGTAGATTTCCTCGTGCAGCGTGCCGGCCAGGCCGAGCACCGGAATCTTGAAAACCTCGGCGGCATCGGCAATGGCGTGGGCGATATGCTCCATGCGCGCGGCCATACCGTAAAGCGCACCATGCGGTTTCAGATGCGACAGCGGCATTCCGGCGGCGTCCAGGAAGCCTTTCAGGGCGCCGATCTGGTAAAGGACGATGTTCGCCATCTCCTCACGGTCGATTTTCATTTCGCGCCGGCCGAATCCCGGCAGGTCCGGCAGGGAGACATGCGCGCCGACCCTCACCCCGTGTTTCTTCGCAAGCTCCACGGTGCTGCGCATGTGGTTCGGGTCGGAGCCATGAAAACCGCAGGCGACATTCGCCTGGGTGATGAACGGCATGATGCCCTCGTCATCGCCCATCTTGTAGAGCCCGAAGCTCTCGCCCATGTCGCAGTTGATATCCACCGGCATGTAATTCTTCCTCTTCAATCTTTCAGCGATGCGACGTAACGCAGACGGATCTGGTCCGCGATCACTGCGAGGATCAGAAGGGCTCCGAGTACGACGGTCTGCAGGTAGGATTCGATGCGCGCCAGGTTCATGCCGTTCTGGACCAGGCCGATGAACAGGGCTCCGAGCACGACGTTTTCAAGCCGGCCCACGCCGCCGCGCAGGCTGACGCCGGCGATCACGCAGGCGGCGATGGATTCCAGCGGCATGGAGGCGCCGATATTGGCTTCGCCCGTGTCGAGGCGCGCGGTCAGGAGCATGCCCGCGACGGCGGCGAAGAAGGCGCACAGCACATAGGTGAGAAACAGCGTGCCGGTGGTGTTGATGCCCGACAGCGAAGCGGCCTTCAGGTTGCCGCCGACGGCATAGAAGTAGCGGCCCTGCGGCGTCCAGTTGAGGAAGGCGTAGAGCGCGAGCACCAGCACCGCGGCAACATAGACAGGCGCCGGAATACCGAAGAGCATGCCGAAGCCGAAGACATCACCGAAGGCCTGCGGCATGCCGTAGACCGGCACGCCGCCGGTCAGATAGAGCGCGACGCCGAAGCCGACGGAGGCCATGCCGAGCGACATCATGAAGGGCGAGACGTTGAAGAAGGCAACGCCGACGCCGTTCATCACGCCGACCGAGACGCCGGCCGCGATGCCGGCCAGGCAACCGAGCGCAATGGCCACGCCCGCCATCTCGGGGAAGGCTGCATAGAAAGCGGCCATGGCCATTGCGCCGGTAACGGAGGAGAGCGCCAGGATCGTGCCGACGGAGAGGTCGAAGCCGCCGGTCAGGAGCGCCATCATCTGGCCGAGCGAGACGATCATCAGGTAGACCGACTGGCGCAGCACATTCATCAAGTTTCGCGGCGTCAGGAAATTGTCCGACATCAGCGTGAAGACGACGATGGCGATCACCAGCAGGAAGGGCAGGATCCCGAGCTTGACGAAGAGCCGCTTGACGGTATCCGCCGCGCCGCCCTGCACCTGCGCGGTCAGTGTGTTCCCGGCCATCACGCGGCCTCCCGTTCGAAGAAATGGGCGAGCACGTTTTCCTCCGTGAGTTGGTCGGCCTTAAGTTCGGCCTGCACCCGGCCGCGATAGAACACGTAGGCGCGCGTGGTGAGGTGAAGGATCTCCGGCAAATCGGACGAGATCAGCACGATGGCGGTGCCGCTCTTCGCGAGTTCGACGATGAACTGGTAGATCGAGGCGCGCGTGCCGACATCGACGCCGACGGTCGGTTCGTCGAAGACGATCAGGTCATAGGCGCGGGTCAGGCTGCGCGCGAGCATCGCCTTCTGCTGGTTGCCGCCGGAAAAGTGGTCGACCGCGCGCTCGATGCGCGGTGGCGACAGGTTCAGCCGCCCGGCCAGCGCCGTCACCGCGCGGACCTCGCCCGACCGGTCGAGCACCACGCCGTTGGAGAAGGGCGCGATGTCGAGCGAGGCGAGCGAGACATTCTCGCGCACGGAGCGCATCATCATCAGGCCCTCGTTGCGCCTGTCCGCCGGCAGGTAGAGAAAGCCGGCGCGGATGTTGCGGCGCGGCGTGTTGCCGGTGATGTCGCGGCCCTTCAGGAGAACGGAGCCGCTTTCGATCGGACCCGCGCCGAAGCAGGCCTGCATCAGTTCGGATTTGCCCGACCCGACGAGCCCTGCCATGCCGACGATCTCGCCCGCCCGGACGGTCATCGACGCGTCGACGACCGTTTCGCCGGCGGTCGACAGGTTGTGTATTTCGAGGACCGGTTCGCCCGGCTCGCCAAGATCGAGTGCCGGGAAGATGCCGCCGACCACCCTGCCCGTCATCAGCCGGACCAGGTCGTCTTCCGAAGCCGTCTTCGCATCGAGCGTGTCGATATAGGCGCCGTCGCGCAGAACGGTGATGCGGTCGCCGATACGGCGGATCTCGGCCATGCGGTGGGTGATGTAGACGATGCCGACGCCGCGTTGCGTCAGCTGGCCGATCAGTCCGAACAGATGATCGGTTTCGTGATTGGTGAGCGACGCCGTCGGTTCGTCCAGGATCAGCACCGAAAGATCGGAGCGGAACGCCTTGGCGATCTCGACCATCTGCTGCTCGGCGCGGGTGAGATGATCGACCCGTTGCTCCGGCCGCAGCGCGAAGCCGAGTTCGTCGAGGATTTCGAGCGCCTCGCGCCGGATGCGGGCGCGGTCGGTGAAGCCCGCCCGCGTCGGCTCAGCGCCGAGGAACAGGTTCTCCTCGACGGTCATCTGCGGGATCAGGGAGAATTCCTGGAAGACGGCGGAAATGCCGTAGGCGCGCGCGTCATGGACGGAGTGCAGCGTGACGGGCTCGCCACGATAGAGGATCTGGCCGGCACTCGGCTGATTGGCGCCGGCCAGGATGGAGATGAGCGTGGATTTGCCCGCGCCGTTCTCGCCGAAAAGGACATGCACCTCGCCGGGCAGCAGATCGAAATCCACGCCGTCGAGCGCCCTGACGCCGGGATATTCCTTGCTCACGGCTTTCGTCTGCAGGAGGGGAGAGGCAGCCGGCGGCCGCGTCCCTTCCTGCGTTTCTGCGTGTCCATTCGACATGGCCCGGCCGCTCTTTCGTTACTCGACCGAGAAGACCGGGCGGAACCCGTTCGGCGCGAGCGTCGACGACGGATCGAAGTCGCCGTGGTTCTCCTGGGTGACGACGTAGAGTGCCGGACCGACATGCTTCATGTAGTCCTTGCCTTCCAGGATGCGCACCGCCTGGTCGACCGCGATGCGGCCCTGGATGACGGTGGAATCCGTCGGCGCGGCAAGGATCTGGCCGCGGGCGATGCCCTGGTCAACGCCCGGCGTATAATAGTAGGACACCACCTTGACCTGGTCGGTCAGGCCGCGAGAGCGCAGGATCGGCACGGCCGCCTCGGCGGTCACCGCGGTGCCGACGATGTAGTCGAGGTCCGGATAGGCTTCGAGCGTGTCTTCCACGAGCTTGGCCTGGGCTTCCTTGCCGGTATCGCCGTATTTGGTGTCGACCAGTTCGATGGCCGAGCCTTCGATCGCGCCCTGGAAGCCGGTGTTGCCCGCTTCCACCCAGCCGGCGCCGGCGGGTCCCGGGAACCAGGCGACCTTGGCCGCTTCGCCGCCCGCAGGATGTTGATCGGCCAGGAACGCACCAGCCTTGGCGCCCATCTCGCCGAAGGAGACCAGCGACTTGGCGGCGAGCTTGTCCGACGACATGCCGTTGATGACGTCGATCACCGGGATGTTCTTTTCGGAAAGTTCGGCGACGAGGTTGTTCAGCCCGTCATAGGAGATTGCGCCGATGATGACGGCATTCGCCCCGGCCGAGACGCAGTCCTCGATCTGCGAGATCTGAGTGTTGAGTTCGGTATAGCCGCCCGCCTCGACGACGTTCGCCTTCACGCCCAGGCGCTTGGCTTCCTCGGTGATGCCGTAGTCGACCCCGAGCCAGTAGGCGTCCTTCATGTGCGGGAAGGAAATGCAGAGATCCCATTTCTGGGCTGCCTTGTCGAGCGGCGTGTAATCCACGGATGTGCGCGGGCTCGCCATGTCGAAGGGCGGATCCCAGACCTCGACGGAATAGGGATACCACTCGTCCGCGCTTGCGCTGCCGGACAGGGCAAACGCCACTGCCGCCGACGCGGTTACTGCAGTGAGCAGGTGTTTCATGCTTATGCCTCCAGATATGTGCGGACCGTCATGGCCCGTTTCCCCGGCCGCCTCCGGAAGGACGGTCAGGAAATGAAAGAACGAGGCAGCAAAATTGTAAAATACGAATATTAGGGATAATTATTCTGATTTTTTGATTTTGCAGGTGCAAAATGAAGGCATGCACAAATTGACGGCAGCGCAGCAACCTGTTGACCAGAAAAATCCCGGAAAGCTTGATTTTCAGCGTTTTCAGAAGCGGCCGGATCGAGAATCCCGGCGCTGTCTATTTCTCCATGCCGAGAAATTTGGCAATAGGGTATTCAAAAACATGATGCAGGATATCTGAAAAATGAATGAACCGTCCCTGCGGCAGATCCGTTACTTCATCGCGGTCGCGAAAATGGGCCAGGTGTCGCGCGCGGCCATGGAACTGAATGTCTCGCAATCGGCGGTCACGACGGCGATCAAGCAGCTGGAGGAGATCGTCGGCGCGCCACTGTTTACCCGGCACGCGGGCGGCGTGGCGCTCACCTACGAGGGCAACATCTTCCTCGACCATGCGCGCCGCGTCATGGCCGCGGTCGACGAGGCGGTGCGTTCGCCGCGACGGCTGCGCGAGGATGTCGGCGGGACATTGCGGCTGGCGATGACCTACACGGTGGCCGGCTATTTCATCCCGCCCTATATCGAGCGCTTCGCGCGCGCCTTTCCGAAGGTCACGCTGCAGCTCACCGAAGCACCGCGGCCGGTGATCGAGGACGGGCTCGTCTCGGGCACGTTCGACCTCGCGGTGATGCTAACCTCCAACATCCTGGATCAGGAAGGGCTCGCCTTCGAGACGCTGCTGCAGTCGCGCCGCCGCCTGTGGCTCTCCTCGCAGCATCCCCTCCTGGAACAGCCGTCGGTCAGCCTCGCCGACGTCGCCCGCGAGCCCTACATCATGCTCACCGTGGACGAAGCGTCCAACACCGCGCAGCGCTACTGGAACCGCACCAGCTACCGGCCGAAGACCTTGTTCCGCACCTCCTCCGTCGAGGCGGTGCGTTCCCTGGTCGCCAACGGCATGGGCATCACCATCCTGTCGGACATGGTCTACCGTCCCTGGTCGCTCGACGGGCGGCGCGTGGAGGTCCTATCGCTCGCCGACCCCATCCCGACCATGGATGTCGGCCTCGCCTGGGCGGCCAATGTCGAACAGAACTCCGCTGTCACCACCTTCCGCGAGTTCATGCATATCGGCGACGAGGCGCATCCTTCGGGGTAGGTCCTGCCGGAACGATTTGAGCTCAGGCTCAAATCTTCATATCATATTGATGTAAAATGACATTTTTTCTTTGGCGTGATTGCCCTGTGCAGCAACACTAGGGACTGCTTGCAAATTTTACGACTAAGCGGCTTAAAGCTGCCTTTGATGTGACACACTCAAAAATGCCTACTATGCCAGCTATCAAGTTTAGCTCGCTCAATGCAGGTATTTCTTATTAATTTTCAGATGGTTAGAATATATCAAGTTGATCGATCGAGCTATTAAGATCAACGTATAGATCTCCAAGTTTTTTCCGTGCAGCTCCAAGTGCGTCCCTAAAGCCTCCTTCTATTTCTTTTTCGACCGTTCTCCGGAATATTCTATTTAGAAAACCATTGATATGGCCAATGCGGCCTCGATCCACCGCAACACCCTTTAGTTCAGCCAACGCTGCTTCGAGCAACGCAATAAGCTGCTGTTTTTCCAAGTCGGATAGAATGTCTTGGCGTACAGAGACATAGTTATCTTTTTGGATTGCAGTCAAAAGATACTTTAAAGAAGTTGCAACAGCTGCAATTTGTTTTTGAATTTTATTTGGCCTAACATCTATCCAGACTTGATATTCCTCTCCATATTCGTCTAGGATTTCATCTCTTATTTCCTCTACCAATTCATCTTTATACTCCTCCTTGATCTTATCTATAAATTCTTCCTGTCTGATTTCTTCTTCAGTGTCACCCAAGTGCTAAACTCCGTGAATTTGAGATCCCCTCTCAAGGGTTAAGCAGTTTATGCAAATAGGAACATAATAGGAACAAACTCACAACAAAGTTAACTTTTTTTTGAGCCTTCCCCACCAGTATTCCCTATAGTGCACCTCTAGGATATTGACGAATGGCTATACACTCCAGAATTGAATGGACGGATCACACATTCAACCCTTGGACCGGCTGCACAAAAATCAGCCCAGGTTGCGACAACTGCTACGCCGAAGCTTGGGCTAAACGAAGTGGGCACGTGAAGTGGGGTAAACACCCAAGAAAACGCACAACAAATCAATATTGGAAGGCGCCATTAATTTGGCAATCAAAAGCCGAGGCATTCAGAGCAGCTCATGGCCGACGTCAGCGGGTTTTCTGTGCATCACTTGCAGATGTATTCGATAACAAAGCGGACAAAAGCTGGAGGGCGGATCTATTTGAGATCATTAGAGAGACACCAGCTTTAGACTGGCAACTCCTAACCAAACGTCCGCAAAATATATATAAAATGCTTCCTGAAGATTGGTCTAAAAGCCGCTACCCAAATGTGTGGCTTGGATTTACGGCCGAGGACCAGAATCGGTTTGATCAACGCAAACACTTCATCTCTGAAATCCCTGCATCAGTCTGGTTCGTCAGCTATGAGCCAGCCATAGGGGCCCTTAGGATTGATAGAGAAGACCCAAAGCCAGATTGGTTGATTGTTGGAGGAGAAAGCGGCTCTGGGGCGAGACCGATAGAACCGGACTGGGTTCGAGATATTATTTTGGACTGCAAGAAACTTGGGATAGCGCCCTTTTTCAAACAATGGGGCCATTACCGGAACAATCCGCTAGTAACTGAAGATGCAACACCTATCGAAGAGGTCAAAGAGACAGATCCTTTTGGCAAAGGTGGCGGATTGCTCGATGGCACAGTAATTAGGGAATTTCCAAGAGTTGTAGTAGACAGTTGTCGCGCGGCATAGTTTTTGAACTAGGGTGAGGGGGCAGCGATTACTTCATTTAATTGGGAAGCGGGGCAGTCCCCTTTGCGTCCTGAGCATAGCGCAGCGAAGCACGAGCTGCTTAGGGCTTATCTGGACCGTTATTTTCCGACAGTTATGGCAGATCCAAAAATGGATCGGCTTAGAATTACATTTGTCGATGGCTTCTGTGGAGGTGGCACTTATCAGGACGACGAACAAACTACTGAAGGGTCCCCCTTAATTCTTCTTCGAGCTATTGAGCAAGCTCGAAATGCCGTCAACAAGCACCGCATCAAGCCGGTAGAAATTGATGCACGATTTCACTTTGTAGACAAATCTCAGTCCTCGATTTCCCACTTAGAAGAGGTTCTTCGTGAACGCGGATTTGGTCCGCAGATTGGAAGCCGCATTGTTCTCAGAGCCGAAAAATTTGAGGAAGCTTATCCGGAGATCAAACAGGAAATTGATGCTCGAACACGACGCGGCGTAGGACGATCGATTTTCATATTGGATCAAAAGGGATACTCAGATGTTCCTTTTCCAATTTTAAGGGATATACTTTCATCCTTTTCTGCTAGCGAAGTGGTTCTCACCTTCGCTGTAGATTGGCTTATCGACTACCTCACGAACAGCCCCGAAATGCTCAAAGCGCTCTCAAGCGTCGAAATTTCTCCGGTTTTTTTGAAAGAGCTGCTGGAGGCTAAGAACGAAAGTGGCGGAAGGTATGTCATCCAAAGGCGCCTGCGCGATCATCTGCAGCGGTGCACCCAAGCGAAATACATGAGTCCCTTTTTCATCCGGTCGCAGTCTGCAAACAAGAGCCTTTGGCTTGTTCATCTTTCAAACCACAAAACAGCCAGAAACGTCATGGTCGATGGGCACTGGGGAATTGGTAATTGTTCAATCCATCCTGGTCGTGGCGGTCTCGAAATACGTGGGTTCGATCCCGGTATTAATCCTGATCAGATTTCTATGTTTCAATTTGAAGACCAAGATCAGCAGCAAATGTCCGATCTTCTGCAAGACGACATTCTACGCCGACTTCCTTCACCTGAAATGCGTTCACCAGTACTTTTTGACTCGTTTTTGGACGATGTTGTCAACGAGACACCTGCACGCTTGTCGGATCTCGGAGAGGCTGTTGAGTCGCTTGTTGCGCGGGGCGACTTGTTACTGGTAAATCAAAATAATTCACTTCGAAGAACCCACAAGCCATCACTTAGTGACCGGTTGCTAAGGAACCCGCAGGGGCGATTGTCGCTTTAGTCTCTCTGCTAGGCTAAATATCGACCCCAACCCTGAAAGGTGTCACACGCTTCCTACCCGACTATTGATTTGGTTCAGAAAAACTCGTTCAGCGGATATCTGAAATCCCAATGGTTCTCTGAAATTGCGATAACATTCGCCAAGGGGAAGCGAGAGCGGAAGACCGTTCATCGCCGCACAGAATTCCTTAGGAACCCTCAATTAAGGAAATAGTCTATGTGTCCGGAACGGACATTTTGGGGAATGGTACAGACGGGTGGATTCGAACCACCGACCTTCGGAGCCACAATCCGACGCTCTAACCAACTGAGCTACGTCTGCATAAGGGCTTTCAAAGTGGCGCGGACCTTACTGGCCCGGACCGCCAATTGCAAGGGCGTCTTCTAACGCCGTTTCCGCAAACCGGCAAGCAGGAATTTCGGTCAAAAAAATTCCGCCTGTTGAAAAGCAAATGCCCGGGGAAAGCCCCGGGCACTTGTTTACCCTGCCGCCTGTCGGAGGCGGCTCAACCGGATCAGTTGACCTTCATTTCCTTGAAGGATTTTTCGAAAGCTTCCTTGACCGGAGCGGAAACGTCGGTGCCGAGCTTGGTCGCCAGTTCCTGCATCTCCTTGGTCTGGGTGCTCAGCGCGTCGAACTGCGAGCGCGCGAAGGTGGACTGCAGCTCGATGGCTTCCGCCAGGGTCTTCGCGGACATGATGTCCTTGACGAAGGTGAAAGCTGCGTCGGCATTGGCCTTGGCGGCGTCAACGGCCTTGTGGTTGAACTCGACAACACCCTGGCGGGACGTTTCGAACGTGTCTTCCATCAGGTCGGTCGCGTCTTCGGCAGCGGTCTTCACCTTTGCGTAAGCTTCACGGGCGTTCTCGATGCCCTTTTCGGTGGCTTCGCGGAACGCGGAAGGGATTTCCATCTTCGGCATTGCGAAGGCTTCAAAGTCGGGGAAAGCCGGACCGGTCTTTGCCTTGGTCGTACGTGCTTTCGGGGCCGGTTTGGCCGGGGTGGTGGTGGTCTCAGTCATGATCTCATCTCCTTGAGTCCGGATGCGATCATTGGTGCAATTTCATTCCGCCGGTACGTCTGCCGGCGGACCCTGTCGTCATCCGCAGCCCTTACATAGTGCATGTATTGCTGCATTGCAACATTTTTTGCAGTGCACAATGAAAAAATCGGGAGAAATCTGGGTTTTGACGCGTGCCCGGCAACTTGATCCAGCGGGAGAGCCGACCATGCCGTACGCACCCTAGAGAAGGTATTCCAAACCTACTACAACCGAAAAACGCAGTCCAGCGTCCGACCCTACGTAATATCACGCGGGGCAGCTGCCCCGCGCGGGATCGTCACCATGCGGTGACAGTCACTTTTTCTGGGCTGCCTTGGCCGCGTCCTGAACCGTCTTGGTGGCCGTGTTGGAAAACTCGCGGGCCTGCTCGCCCAGCACTTCCATCTGACCGCGCAGATAATCCTGCTGCAGCTTCATCATGTCTTCGAGGTTGTTCGCCTTGACGAGTTCCTGCGCGAACTTGAACGCGGCATTGACATGCTCCTCGGCATAGGTCAGCGCCTTCTTGTTCGCATCCGCAGCACCGGCTTGCACGGCATTGGCGCTGTCTTCCACATTGGTAACAGCCTTTTGGGTCGCCCCCATGAAATCGTCAAATGCCTTGCGCGCCTGGTCGACGCTCTTTTCGGCAAAATCACGCATCTGCTCGGGGATCTCGAAACCGGTCTTGTTTGTGCTCATGTCAGCGCTCCTGGACTCGCGGAAAGACAGGGGGTGTCTCCTGAAAACCTTCCATGCCAAAAATTCGTAACATGCAGATGGCAATCCGGCAAACTTAGCTTTGCTGATTAACCACGCCTTCACGTAAGCCCTTTACCAACCTTGCTTTACATGGACGACGCAAGAGATTGCTTGTATTAACGGGTTGTTTACCACTGCAGGCAGATCCCGCAGCCGCGCGCCTCGTCGACCGGTGTTGCAGACCAGTTTGGAGCAGAGCCATGGACAAACAGACCCAATCATTCCTGGAACTGAGCGCCATGGATGATCTGGTTCAGCTTGTTGCCGACAAAAGGGCCGCCTGGCTCTGGTCGGCGGATGGCGCGCGCATCCTTTGGGCCAACGCCGCCGGTGCGTCGTTCTTCTCCGCGCACAAGGTTTCCGATCTTGCCGGCCTGTCGGCTCTGGAGCGTTCTCCCGCGCGGCCGCATATCGCCCGCATCGCCGAATCCGGATTGACGAACAAGTTCAGCATCGACCGCCTGCGCTTCTACAAGGGTCTCAGGGTGATGCTGCTGACCTGCCAGTGCATGCGCATCGAACTGGAAAACGGCGACGCCGCGGCCCTGATCGTCTGCGGCGACAAGGGGCTGGCGTCGACCAGGGACCCGGAATCGGCCTTCGCCCATATGCTTGCCGGCCCGGATACAACGGTTTTCCTCACGGCCGGCGGGGATGTCGGGGAGCGCGTCGGAGAGCTCGCCGGAGCGCCCGAAGATCCCGATCTGCCGGAAGATCAGAAGGCCCTGTTCGGTCCGCTGGAACTCGACGGCCGCTACCACGAAGGCGTCGTGCTCAGGATTTCCGCAGGCCACAAGCTGGTCGTCCTGGACAATATACCCCTGCCGGAAGACATGGTGGAGGAGCCGGACGGAACGACCGGCGATGCCGCCTCGCTGGCCTCGGAACAGGCCTTCCCCGCCGCCATTCCCGACGGCTCGCCCGATCAGGAAGCTGAAGCCATCGTGGAACCATCCAGTGAAACGGATGCACCCGAACCGGCCGAAGCCCCCATCCTGGACCTGACTCCGGACGAAGCCGAACCGGTTACGGACGCGGCTGTTCCCGTCGAGGAATTTGCTGACGAGTTACCGGCTCCGGACGTGGCCGCGTCCGGGGAAGACGATTATCCGGCCGAGGACGTTTCCGGCGAGGAGGAAACCACTGGGGAAACCGCGGCTGTTTCCGACGAGGCCGACGAAAGCAGAAACGAGGATGTGCCGGTCGGTGCGCAACAGGACGAAAATCCCGAACCCGAAGCGGCTGTGACCGCGGACGATCAGGCCGGGGAGCGCGCGGAACCTGCAGAAGCGGCGGCCGAAACCGGCGGGGCGTTCGTCTTCCAGCCGCGCCGCCGCCCGGTCCGCTTCGCCTGGAAAATGGATATCGACCAGCGTTTCACCTTCCTGTCGGACGAAATCGCCGATGTACTCGGCCCGGACGCAACCGACATCGTCGGACTGACCTGGGAAGAGGTCTCGGAAAAATTCGAGCTGGATCCGCGCGGCAACATTGCCCGGGCGCTCGACCGCCGGGATACGTGGAGCGGCAAGACCGTCAACTGGCCGGTGACCGGCGCGCCGCTCCGGGTTCCCGTGGACATGGCCGCCCTCCCCGCTTTCGACCGGGACCGAAAGTTCGAAGGCTATCGCGGCTTCGGCGTCTGCCGCACCGCCGATGCGATCGAGGTCAAGGAAAGCCTCCTGAGCCCGGCGCTGGCGGCCTTCGACCAAACATTCGCCTCCCCGACCGAAAACGAAGCGGCGGAAGAGGATCAGACGGACGAAAGCGTCGAGGACACAGCGCTCCTGGACGAACCGCTCGCGGAAAACGAACCCGATGCGGACGGCGAGCCGACGGCGCACCTCGACGCGGAGACCGGGGCCCTGGAAGAGCCTGCCGGAGCCGAAAGCCCGGCCGAAGAAACCGCGGAGGATACGGATCTGCCGGAGGAGACCGGAGCACTGGACCACGCGGAAGCCGAAGAAGAGCCCGCCGCGCAGGAGACAGCCGGCGAGGCGACAGATACCGTCGACGATCTGAAACCGGCCCAGCCAGATACATTCAGCGGCAAGACCTTTCTCGGCGCCAGCGCCGCCGCGCTGGTCGGCTCTCTCGCGAAGTTTACCGGAAAATCCGCGCCGAAGACCCCCGAGGACCCCACGGAACTGCCTGACGACGCGCTGGAGCGGGAACAGCCGGGCGGAACGCTCCATGAAGACGAAGACACGGTGAACATCGCCGCCGCGCTCGACGAAAAACTGAAGGATCTGGAAGCCGGAACAGAAAGCATCGGGGCGCCTTCATCTGCCGAAGCCGAAGAAGCACCCGCAGATATCGCCGGACACGAAGATCAGGACCCGGCTTCCGATGAAGACGGAACAGACTCCGGGGATGAGCTGACGGACCTGCCGCCAGAACCAGAAGAAGAAGAGCCCGAAGAAATCGCGGCCGTCGTGGAAGACACCGCCGAGAAAGAAACCGCGCGGCCGGCCGAAGAGGAGCCGACCGGCATTTCCGGTCCCGCGGCGCTCGAACCGGCCGAAATCGAAAGCGCGGTCAAGTCGCTGGCGAAGTCCTACAACGCGACGCAGGCGAAAGCCCGGGACCTGTTCGAGCAGGAACTCTCCGAAGCGAACGAAACCATTCCCTCCGCGCCGGATCAGGACACCGCCGACGTCGAGACAGAGGACGCCGAAGACGCATCCGTCCCGGCGGCAACGGCTGAAGACGAGAGCGGCGAAGAGCCGTTCGAGCCGGTCCCGGCCCTTGAGGATACCCATTTCGACATCGTCGAGGAAGACGGCCGCAAGATCGAGGACGCGGCTGCCGGACTGGACGAGGACGACACATCCGCCGAGGAACGCGAGTTCTTCGAAGAAACCGCGGCGTTTGAAGCGGAAGACAAGGAAGCGGACGTGTCGGAAGAGCCCCCTGCGGCATCCGCATCTGGTCCGGAAAAACCGACCGGCAAGGTCATTCCGCTGGCGACGGCCAAGCCGCGGGTCGTTCCGGTCGACACCTCCGGGCTGTCGCGCCCCGAACGCCAGGCCTTCCGCAAGATCGCCGAAGCGCTCGGCGCCCGCCTGGAAGGCGACCTTGAGGATTTCGACGAACCCGACGCCAGGGAAAAGGAAGCCGAGGTCCTGCCGCCGGAGGAGCCGGAAGCCGGGCCGATCGACCCGAGCCTGCTCGACCGGCTGCCGATCGGCATCGCCATCGTGCATGACCGGGACGTGCTCTATGCCAACAAGGTCCTGCTCGGCATGCTCGGCTACAAATCGATCTCCGCGCTGACCGAGGCCGGCGGCCTGGAGGCGCTGTTCATCGACGATACCGATGAACTGGCCGATGCGGTCGGCATGGACGGGGAAGTCGACGAGGCCATGAAGCTGCGCCTGGCGGACGGCGGCGTTCTGAACGTCGATGCGCATATGCATTCCGTGCCGTGGAACGGCAGCCGCGGCCTGATGATCTCCATCACCGAGCGCCAGGGCAAACCGCCTTCGACCGCCACGGCTCCCGCCTCGCCGAACTTCTTCGCCGAAGTGCGCTCCGAGCTCGACAGCGCCCGCAACCAGATCGCCGAGATGGACACGATCCTGGAAACGGCGACGGACGGCGTTCTGGTGCTCGACCAGCATGGCACGATCCTGAAGGTCAACGGCTCGGCGGAGGCGCTGTTCAGCGCCAACCGCTCCGACATGATCGGAGCGCCGTTCACGGAATATCTGGCGCCCGAAAGCCACCGGGCGGCAGCGGATTATCTGGACGGGCTGACCCGCAATGGCGTCGCCAGCATCCTGAACGACGGCCGCGAAGTGCTCGGCAAGGTGCCGACGGGCGGGCTGATCCCGCTGTTCATGACCATCGGCCGGATCACCAGCGGCAAGGACGACGCCAAATACTGCGCGGTGCTGCGCGACATCACCCAGTGGAAGACGGCGGAAGAGGAACTGACCCAGGCCAAGCGCCAGGCGGAGAATGCCAGCTCGCAGAAATCCGATTTCCTGGCCAAGATCAGCCACGAGATCCGCACGCCGCTGAACGCCATCATCGGCTTTTCCGAAGTCATGATGGAGGAGCGCTTCGGCCCGATCGGCAACGACCGCTACAAGGATTACCTGAAGGACATCCGCACCTCCGGCTCGCATATCATGAGCCTGATCAACGACCTTCTGGACCTGTCCAAGATCGAGGCCGGCAAGCTGGACCTGAAGTTCTCCGCCGTGTCGACGAGCGACGTGATCAACGAATGCGTCGCGCTGATGCAGCCGCAGGCGAACCGGGAACGGGTGATCATCCGTGCGAGCCTGCCGGATTCCGTGCCCGACGTGGTCGCCGATCCGCGCTCGCTGCGCCAGATCGTCCTCAATCTCCTGTCCAACGCGATCAAGTACAACAAGTCCGGCGGGCAGGTGATCCTGTCCACCGCGCTGGAAAGCAACGGCGAGGTCGCGCTTCGGGTCCGGGACACCGGAACCGGCATGACCGCCAAGCAGCTCGCGGCCGCGCTCGAACCGTTCCGCCAGCTTCACACCGCCAGCCGCGGCGGCGGCACGGGCCTCGGCCTGCCGCTCACCAAGGCCCTGGTGGAAGCCAACAGGGCGAGCTTCCATATCGACTCCACCCCGGACCAGGGCACGCTCGTGGAAATCATCTTCCCGACCCAGCGGGTCCTGTCGGAATAGGAGCCGGAACCATGATCCAGGTCGCCGAGAATATCTGGATCATCGAGGGAAGCATCGTTTCCTTTTACGGTTTCCCCTATCCGACCCGCTGCGTCATCGTCCGCCTGCCCTCCGGCAAGCTCTGGATCTGGTCGCCGATCGCATTGACCGGGGAGGTCAAGGCCAAGGTGGACGCCCTCGGCGAACCGGCGCATCTCGTCAGCCCGAACAAGATCCACCATCTCTTCCTGCAGGACTGGAAGACGGCCTATCCGGACGCAAAGCTCTGGGGCCCGAAAAGCACGATCGCCAAGCGCAAGGACCTCGTTTTCGAGGCACCCTTGGAAACAGAGGTCCCGGCGAACTGGGAAAGCCAGTTCGACATGGTGCGCTTCGCCGGATCGCCTGTGCTGGACGAAGTGGTGTTCTTTCACCGTCCTTCCGGGACCGCCATTCTCGCCGACCTGAGCGAGCATTTCTCCGACAGCTTTCTGGCGAGATACTGGAAACCCTGGCAGCACCGGATCGCCCGCCTGTGGGGCATCGTGGAAGGCAAGGGCTATGCACCGCTGGAATGGCGGCTGAGCTTCTTCAACCGCCGCAAGGCGCGGGACGCCAAGGCCCGGATCCTCGCCTGGCAGCCGGAAAGGGTCATCATGGCCCACGGTGAATGGCTGCGGCATAACGGCACGGCCTACCTGGAAAAGGCCCTTGAGTGGGTGTAAGTCCGCGCAGCCGGAACGATTTCGTGATCGCGCCTTTCGCAGGCGCCGTTCGGCGAGGCAAAAGTCGAGGAATAAACTCTTGTTTTAACTCCGCTTTTCCCGGTAATAGTGGAGCCTGTTTCTCCACTAAGTTTTGAATCATTCTAAATTATTGATTTTACTGGTTTTATTGACTTCCAACGACCTTCACGACATATTCACAATCGAATATCGCTGTCTTTTTGCAGAGGCAGAAGACACCCGGATCACTGGAGAATTACATGCGTTCCCCCTTCCGCGCGCTCGCTGGTGCCTTTTCACTGACAACCGCCGCGTTCGCAGCCTTTCCGGCTCTCGCCGACGGTGAAGTGAATATCTATTCCTACCGTCAGCCCTATCTGATCGAGCCGCTTCTGGACGCGTTCAGCGCCGAAACCGGCATCCGGACAAATGTGGTGTTTGCTTCCAGCGGTCTCGGCGAACGGATTGCCGCGGAAGGCAAGAACTCTCCGGCCGATATTCTCCTGACGGTCGATATCGGCCGTCTGGACGGCGCCAAGCAGCTCGGCATTACCCAACCGGTCGTCGACGACGTGGTCAATCAGAACATTCCCGATCATTTCCGCGATCCCGAAGGCCACTGGATCGGCCTGACCACCCGCGCGCGCGTCATCTATGCCTCCAAGGATCGGGTCGACCAGGACACGATCACCTATGAGGATCTTGCCGATCCGAAGTGGAAGGGCCGCATCTGCACCCGCTCCGGCCAGCACGATTACACCATCGGCCTGATCGCCTCGATGATCGCTCATCACGGCGAGGCGGAAACCGAGGAATGGCTGGCGGGCGTTCGCGACAATCTCGCCCGCAAGCCCGCGGGCAACGACCGCGCCCAGGCGCAGGCGATCTATGCGGGCGAGTGCGACATCGCCCTCGGCAACACCTATTACGTCGGTCTGATGCAGACCAACGACAAGGAGCCCGAACAGAAGGAATGGGCCGACAGCTTCCGCATTCTGTTCCCGAACACCGACAACCGCGGCAGCCATGTAAACCTGTCCGGCGTCGTGCTGACCAAATACGCACCACACAAGGACAACGCGCTCAAACTGATCGAATTCCTGTCCTCGCCGAAAGCGCAGGAGATCTACGCGGAAACCAACTTCGAATATCCGGTGTCCCCGGATGTGGCCGCTTCGGAGCGCGTTCGGAGCTGGGGCGGCCTGAAGCCCGACACGCTGCCCTTGGCGGAAATCGCGAAATTCCGCAAGGCCGCAAGTGAGATGGTGGACAAGGTCGGCTTCGACGACGGCCCCGCGTCGTGAGGCCACAAGAGAACCGCTTTGCGGCGGCCAAGATCGCGCCGGATGCCGGAGTGATGCCAACCACCTCGCCTCACGCTGTCCCGGACCTGATCCGGGACTTGCGCAGCCTCCAGGCGAGGCCCCGGCTCGAGGCCGTGGCGGCAAACCGTCGAGGGGGAGCCTACGCGTTCAGCTCAGCAGAGGTCGCAATGCAACTCAGCGCCGTTTCTGCAACGGCGCTTTTGCGTTTTCGGGTAATTGCCTGTAGGTCCTGATCCGGAAGTTGCCGCCAACCAACCGCAAGAAAAAGACCCGACTTGCTGCGAACGCCCTCCCTCACCCTTGCTGACCGTTTCTGGCAGGTCGCGGCTGTCGCGATCGCGGCGATGGTCTTGCTGCCGATGGGCGCCATCCTGTGGATCTCGCTGACGCCCGCCGCCGACGTGTGGGTCCATCTGCTGCAGACCGTTCTTCCCGGCGCGGTGAAGACCACGCTGCTCCTGATGCTGGGGGTCGGGCTGATTACCGGCATTGCGGGCATCGGCACGGCCTGGCTGGTGACGATGTGCAACTTTCCCGGCCGCAGGACGCTCGACTGGGCGCTTCTGGTGCCGCTTGCGGTCCCAACCTATATCGTCGCCTTCTCCTACGTGGAGGTGCTGGAATATACCGGCCCCGTGCAGGGACTGATCCGCAGCATCTTCGGCTTCAAGACCTCGCGCGACTACTGGTTTCCGGAAATCCGCTCGCTCGGCGGCGCCATCTTCGTCATGGGCGTGGTGCTCTACCCTTATGTCTATCTGACCACCCGGGCCAGTTTCCTGATCCAATCGGCTTCGACGCTGGACGTCTCGCGCACGCTCGGGGCGTCGCCCTACGGTCTCTTCTTCCGCATCGCCCTGCCGCTCGCCCGTCCAGCGATCGCGATCGGCGTCTCGCTCGCCCTGATGGAATGCCTGAACGATATCGGCGCCGTAACCTTCTTCGGCGTCAAGACGCTGACCTTCTCCGTCTACGACACCTGGCTGAACCGCTCGAGCCTCGGCGGCGCCGCGCAGCTCGCACTGGCTATGCTGGTTATGGTGTTCCTCCTGCTCTGGCTGGAGCGCTTCGGCCGGCGCAAGCAGCGCTTCGATAGCGGCGGCAGCACCAAAAGCCATCCGCCGACCCGCTTCGACCTGCGCGGCTGGCAGGCCGGCCTGGCTCTGGTCCTGTGCCTGCTGCCGATCTTCCTGGGCTTCGTCGTTCCGGGCCTGCTTCTGGCGGACCGGGCCAGCCGGCGTCTCGACGATCTTTCTTCCAGCGGCTTCCTGGAAACCGCCTGGAACAGTTTCAGCCTGGCGGCCGTCGCCGCCCTTCTGACCGTCGTCATATCGGTGTCGCTCGCCTACGCGCTGCGCCTCAACAGCAAGGGGCCGTTGCGCACGGCCGTGCGCCTCGCGTCCATCGGCTACGCGATACCCGGAACGGTTCTGGCGATCGGCATCCTGATCCCGCTGGCCAGCTTCGACAATTTCCTCGATGCGCGCATGGAAAGCTGGTTCGGGATCAATACCGGGCTCCTGCTGCTCGGCAGCGGCACAGGCCTGGTCTATGCCTATGTGGTGCGGTTTCTCGCCGTCTCCTACGGTCAGGTGGAAGGCGGCTTCGGCCGTATAACCCCGCATCTGGACATGGCGGCGCGGACGCTCGGGCGGGACACCAGCCAGACCCTGAAGCAGATCCATCTGCCGATCCTCAAGCCGGTGCTCCTGTCCGCCGCTCTCCTGAGCTTTGTCGATTGCATGAAGGAACTGCCGGCGACGATCCTGCTCAGGCCGTTCAATTTCGAGACCCTGGCGACGACCGTCTACGGTGCGGCATCGCGCGAAGCCTTCGAGGAGGCCGCTCTGCCGTCGCTGGCAATCGTCCTCGTCGGCCTCCTTCCGGTGATCTATCTCGCCCGCTCCAGCGCCTCCACCTTCAGGACGAAGCTGTCAAAACGGCAGCGGAACGCCGCGGTATAAGCAAAAACCGTGTTTTCTCGCGCTGGTGGTAGCTTGACAGACGGCGGTCGAACCGCCCCAATGGCCGCGTCGCTCAGATCATTGCCGGGACGATTGTTGGATGGAAAAGAAGCACCAGATCAATCTTTGGTACGCCTTCATAGCCATGATGCTGGTGTTCCTGTTCCAGAGCTGGTGGACGACCTACAAGACCGTCGAACCCATCCCCTATAGCGAGTTCGAGCAGCTTCTCAAGGACAAGAAGGTCGAAGAGATCGCGATCGAGCAGAACACCATCAGGGGCAAATTCAAGGAGCCCCTGAAGGACGGCAAGCAGTATTTCGTCACCACCCGCGTCGACATCCCGCTCGCCGACCAGCTCAGCAAATACGACGTCAAGTTCACCGGCGTGGTGCAGAGCACCCTTTTGCGCGACATTCTATCCTGGATCGTGCCCGTGGCCCTGCTGTTCGGCCTGTGGATGTTCTTCATCCGCCGCTTCGCGGAGAAGCAGGGCTTCGGCGGCATGATGACCGTCGGCAAGTCCAAGGCGAAAGTCTATGTGGAGACCGGCGTGGATGTCCGCTTCGAAAATGTCGCAGGCGTCGACGAGGCGAAGCGCGAGCTGAAGGAAATCGTCGACTTTCTGAAGGACCCCAAATCCTATGGCCGCCTGGGTGCGCATGTTCCCAAGGGCATCCTGCTGGTCGGCCCTCCGGGCACCGGCAAGACGCTTCTGGCGCGCGCCGTCGCCGGCGAAGCGGGCGTGCCGTTCTTCTCGATTTCCGGTTCCGAATTCGTCGAAATGTTCGTCGGCGTCGGCGCGGCCCGTGTGCGGGACCTCTTCGAACAGGCGCGCAAGGCGGCGCCCGCGATCATCTTCATCGACGAGCTGGACGCGCTCGGCCGGGCCCGCGCCGCGGGCCCGATGGGCACCAATGACGAGAAGGAACAGACGCTCAACCAGCTCCTGACCGAGCTGGACGGCTTCGATCCTGCGAGCGGCATCATCCTTCTGGGCGCAACCAACCGTCCGGAGATCCTCGATCCCGCCCTCTTGCGCGCCGGCCGGTTCGACCGGCAGGTGCTGGTCGACCGTCCGGACAAGCTCGGCCGCCGGGCGATCCTCGACGTGCATGTCAAACGGATCAAGCTGGCGCCGGACACGGATCTCGACCAGGTGGCCCAACTGACGGCGGGCTTTTCCGGCGCCGACCTCGCCACCCTTGTGAACGAGGCCGCCCTGCTCGCCACCCGCCGGAACGCGGAAGAGGTGAGCCTGCAGGATTTCAACGAAGCGGTCGAACGGGTGATCGCCGGCCTGGAAAAACGCAGCCGGATCCTTTCGGAAAAGGAACGCAAGACCGTCGCCTTTCACGAGATGGGCCATGCGCTGGTCGCCGCCAATCTGGAGGGCTGCGATCCGGTGCACAAGATCTCGATCATCCCGCGCGGCATCGGCGCCCTCGGCTATACCATGCAGCGGCCGACGGAAGACCGGTTCCTTCTGTCCACCCAGGACCTGGAAAACCGGATGGCCGTGCTGATGGGCGGACGGGCCGCGGAGGACATCGTCTTCGGGGAAATCTCCACCGGCGCCTCGGACGACCTGCAGAAGGTGACGGAAGTCGCCCGGGACATGGTCATGCGCTACGGCATGGAGCACGCGCTCGGCAACCGGGTCTATTCGGCCCAGCGGCAGAATTTCCTGGGCCAGCCGGCCGGCGATGTGACCGAAGTCTCCGAAGAGACGCAGCGCGAAATCGATCTGGCGATCAAGACCCGGGTGGAAGCCGCCTTCATGCGTGCCAAGGAGCTTTTGAATGCGCACCGCAAGGACCTCGACGAAGGCGCCGCGCTGCTGCTTGAAAAGGAAACGCTCACCGATCAGGATTTTCCGGCGATCCGCCCGGCTGCCGAACGGCGGGAACACGCCGCTGCGGAATAGTTCAGGCGGCGTAGTGCGAGCCCGTCCTGGGGGCCAGCTCTTCGTTTTCTTCCGCAAGAGGCCGCTTTTGAAACGCCTTTGACCAGGCGTCGAACCGTTCCGCGGACATCGGCCGGGCAAACAGGAACCCCTGGGCGGTCGAGCATCCATGTTCCCTCAGGAAGACATGCTGTTCCTCCGTCTCCACGCCTTCGGCAACAACCTCGTAGTTGAGGCTCTTCGCCATCGCAATGATCGTCTGGACGATCGACCTGCTGTGGTGGTCGGACCCCAGGCGGCTGATGAAGCTGCGGTCGATCTTGAAGGCGTTGAACGGCAGGCGCTGCAGATGGGCAAGGCTGGAATAGCCGGTGCCGAAATCGTCGATGGCGAAGGTGATGCCCGCCTCCAGGAGCGGCTTGGCGGCTTCCGATACGCGTTCCGGGTCCGCCATGGCGACGGTCTCGGTGACTTCAAGCTGCAGAAGCTCCGCCGGAAAGCCGGTAAACTCCAGGACATCCAGAACGCGCGAGGTGAAGCCGGGCTTTTCGAGCTGCCGGATGGAGACATTGACCGCGATCGGCATGGACAGGCCCTGATCCAGCCAGGTCCGGCCCTGCCGGCAGGCGAGTTCCAGGACCCGGTCGCCCAGTTTGGTGATCAGGTCGCTTTCTTCGGCCACATCGATGAAGCTGCCGGGCGTCAGCATGCCCCGTTCCGGATGGTTCCAGCGGGCCAGGACTTCGGCACCGACCACCTTCAGGCTGGTGCAGTCGACCTTGGGCTGGAAGACGATGGTGATCTCGTCGCGCAACAGCGCCGTCTTGAGCTCCGCCTCCAGGCGGATGCGCTCATGGGAGCGGGAGTCGCTTTCGATCTCGTTGTAGAAACAGGCGCGGTTGCCGCCGGTGCGCTTGGCGGCGTACATGGCGATGTCGGCGTTCTTCAGGATGGCCGTATAGTCCTCGCCATCGTCGGGGTAGGTCGAGACGCCGATACTGGCGCCGACGGTCATGGTCAGGCCATTGATCTCCAGCGGCTGTTCCACGCATTGCACCAGTTGCTCCGCCAGAGCGCGAATGTTGGCCATCGACTCTTCGGCCGGCATGACGATGGCAAATTCGTCGCCCCCCAGCCGTGCGACCTGCGCGGACACGTCCGGGACCGACCCTTCCCCGCCCTCCGATCCGGGGGACGCCAAACCGCCTGTTTCCGGCAAGCGGTTCGTTGCGCTCAGCAGGCGTTGCAGCCTTGCGGCCACTTCTTTCAGCAGCGCGTCGCCGTGATCGTGACCGTAGCTGTCATTGACCCGCTTGAACCGGTCCAGATCGACGAACAGGATGGACATCCGGTTGGGATTGCCCTCCGTGTCGCGCATGCAGGCGGTAAAGTGCTGACGGAAGCATTCCCTGTTCGGCAGGTTGGTGACCGGGTCCACATAGGCAAGTTCGTGGATCCTGGCCATGTTGTTGCGGATCGTGCCGACCATGTCGCGATAGGCCCTGGCCAGGACGCCGATCTCATCCGTCCGCTCGACCGGAAACGGCGCGTCGAAATTACCCGCGCTCACGGTGTGCGCCGTCTGGGTCAGCGCCTTGATCGGCCGGACGAAGTTCTCCGCGAAATGAAAGGTGACCGGCACGCAGAATACCAGGAGCACCAGCGTAATGACGATGTTCCGGCTCCAGATGGCGAACAGCATTCCGTCGACGGAGTCACGCCGGACCGAGACATAGGCAACGCCGAGGATCTTGTCCTCCTTCATATCCCGGACAGGCAGCGCGATTTCAATGCGTTCCCCTGACTGGCGCGTCTGTTCGAGGCCGGTGTCGAATGCCGCCTGCACCAGCGGGAGGGTTTCCTGCTCGTCGAAATAGCTGGTCGCAGGGTCGCTGTCGATGGTGACGGCCCTGGCCGGATCGAGAACCTGCGCCAATTCCACCACGCCGCTGGCGGCGATGCTTTCCAGCTCCTGCTCGAGAATGAGGTAGTGGTGATTGGTGAGGTGCGGAACCGCCAGACGGCTCACAGTCGCGCCGATCGCCCTGGCGTCGGAAACGATCCTCAGTTCCTCGTCCTTCAGATCCAGATAGCTCGCCACCACGATCATCACGACGGACAGCGCCACGAACAGCCCGGCCACAAGCAGCACGAAACGGGTCCGGAGGCTGGGAAGCCAGGACGACAGAACTTCAACGAGCTTTGTAACTGCCCTTGGCGCACCAGGCACGAGACACCCCCTGAGAATACTTGGGGAAGATACACGACAATTCTTGAGGGCCCGTTGATCGACTTACACTCAACCCACCCGGTATCGTAAACACTGCACAGTTAGTTAGCCGGTGAAGTTATAGGCACCGACCTTTGTAGGAAAACGCAGAATTTCTCCTGTTTTATTGGTAAAATCCTCAGGGATATCCCTTAACAAACGACGAATTTTCATCTGCAATTTTAAGCAAAAGTACCAATTCGGGACATTCCGCCCGTTAACAACCGGTGATCGTTGAAGAATTTTCCGCGACTCGAGCCGACATTTTTCAGCGCGAACATGCCCAAACGGAAAAGGGCGCCGGCAGTTGATACCGGCGCCCTCTCAAAAAATTACGGAAATTCCGCGTCCCGATCGAACGCCCGCTGATCTAGACGATCGTCGCCTGGGTCTTTTCCTTGACCTCGTCAAGCGTCACGTCCGAAGCGAGTTCGACGACCTTCAGGCCACCTTCGGCAACGTCGAACACGCCGAAATTGGTGATGATGCGGTCGACGCATTTCACACCGGTCAGCGGAAGCGTGCATTCCTTCAGGAGCTTCGGGTCGCCCGCCTTGGAGGTATGGTCCATGATCACGACGACGCGCTTGACGCCGGCGACCAGATCCATGGCGCCGCCCATGCCCTTGACCATCTTGCCCGGGATCATCCAGTTGGCGAGATCGCCGTCTTCGGACACTTCCATGGCGCCGAGGATCGACAGGTCGATATGGCCGCCGCGGATCATGCCGAAACTGTCGGCGGAGGAGAAATAGCTGGTCTGCGGCAGCTCGGTGATGGTCTGCTTGCCGGCATTGATGAGGTCGGCATCGACTTCGTCCTCCGTCGGGAACGGCCCCATGCCGAGCATGCCGTTTTCCGACTGAAGGGTCACATGAACGCCTTCGGGAATGTAGTTGGATACCAGGGTCGGAATGCCGATCCCCAGGTTCACATAGAAACCGTCTTCAAGCTCCTGCGCGGCGCGCTTTGCCATGTCATCACGTGTCCAGGTCATGATGTATCCTCCTCAGGCTGCGCGCGTGGTGCGCTTTTCGATGCGTTTCTGATGGTCGCCGACGACGATCCGGTCGACGAAAATGCCGGCTGTATGGATGTTGTCCGGATCGAGCTCGCCGATCTCCACCAGCTCCTCGACCTCGACCACGCAGGTCTTGCCGGCGGTCGCCATCATCGGATTGAAGTTGCGCGCGGTCTTGCGGTAGACGAGGTTGCCTTCCTTGTCGGCCTTCCAGGCCTTGACCAGCGACACGTCGGCGACCAGGCCGGTCTCCATGATGTAGGTCTCGCCGTTGAAATCCTTGTGTTCCTTGCCTTCGGCGATCAGCGTGCCGACACCGGTCTTGGTGTAGAAGCCCGGAATGCCGGCGCCGCCCGCGCGGATCCGCTCCGCCAGCGTTCCCTGGGGATTGAATTCCAGTTCCAGCTCGCCGTTCAGATACTGCTTTTCGAAGGTGGCGTTCTCGCCCACATAGGACGACACCATTTTCTTGATCTGGCGGGTCTGCAGCAGAAGTCCGAGACCAAAATCGTCGACACCCGCATTGTTGGAGATGGCGGTGATGTCCCTGGCTCCGGAATCGCGCAACGCTTCGATCAGGTTCTCCGGAATACCGCAAAGGCCGAACCCGCCGGCCATCACCGTCATGCCGTCAAAGGTCAGCCCCTCCAAGGCCGCCTGCGCATCCGGATAGATCTTGTTCATGTTTCACTCCCACTTGGTGCCGTCATATCAACGGACGCCCAAACGAAATCGATTGAACGTCCGTTGATCGATCTAAAAAGTGTTCGAGCATCCTGTCCGCTTTCATATGAAGGCGGACTGCTCCAGGTGCATGAGCGGCACATTCACCACTTGCCACCTTCCGGTCAAGCTCTCTTTGATGCAATGCAGCGAAAAACATGACTGCATCGTCAGTATTGCCGCCGTCGATCATTACCGCAGGTTTGGTCCGGTACGCGCCACAGCTTCTTCCCGGTTTTCTGCCGATCCAATTATGGTATGTAATTCGTGAGCACCGAGGATCGAATACCAGAAAGCTGCCGCACCCCGTGTACCAGTTCCTGTCGACACTTTTTAAAATTGCGGCCATTTCCCTGCTGGTCGGCGCGGGACTTTCTTTCGTGAATATCAGCGCAGAGGACATTCTAGGCACTGTGGGTCTCAGTCCCATGGCGCTCTGGGTCTATCTCAATCTGTTTATCGACTGGGCGATCCCGAACATGATCCTCGGGGCGTTCATCGTCGTGCCGGTCTGGCTGGTGATCTATCTGTTCAAGCCGCCGAGCGCCGGAAATTAGAGCGTGCCCCGCTCCAGCCGTGATCTTTCAACAGATTGTCTTTCGGTGTGGGCAGAAAAATCGATCCTGAAACCAGACCCTCATCCTGAGGAGGGCCTTTAGAGCCTCGGGCGATAAGTCTGCACCATTTGACCGGATCTCCCTTGTCTGCTGAGGAGGCGGATTGCGCGCCGTGGTGTTTCCCACCACAAGCGCGATCCAACGATGTCAGCGGGCAAGGGAGACCGGCCCTTCGGGTGATGGAAAGCAACCCATCGGCAGCGTTGCGCCGCTTGCCCGATACACCGCATCGCGCTGCGCGACGCGCCTCGCCGAATGGGCTGCTTTCAAACATCAAATGGTGCAGACTTATCGCCCGAGGCTCTAGGCCCGTCTCGAAGGATGGGCCGCTTGCGCCTGAATATGCCGCCCATCCTTCGAGACAGCGCTGACGCGCTTCCTCAGGATGAGGAGAGTGGTTCGCTCAGGTTCCGGAACACACCCTCTTGAGCGTCCCCATCCAGCGATCACTTCCTGCCCAGGGCGATCTGAAACAGCTCCATCGCCGTCCGTTTCGCCTCCCACGCCCTGACGAACATGGCTCCGCGGGCATTGAGCGGCATCATCAGCCGTCTCGACTGCAGCTCCCGGCCGCCAAACCGCTGCTTGTAGAGCTGCTGACCGGTACCGAAATTGAAATGGCGGATGCCGTGACCGGCAGCCCATTCGATCGCCTTGGTGAACAGCACCATGCCCGGCGACAGGTGGTGCCAGCGCGATGCCCCGATGGAAATCAGGACAGCCGTTGCCTCCGTTCCGGAAACCAGCACGGCCAGCGCGCCGACGACCTCCGTGCCGCGCCGCAGCGCAAAGGCCCTGAAAGGCATATCGGCGCCTTTCGTCGAGGCCAGGGTTTCATAGAATGAACTGCAGCCGTCCTCCTGCAGGTTGTCATCGCGGTCGAGGTCCCTGAAACGGTTTTTCCGTTGAGCGGCCAGCGCCCAGTAGATCGACAGATTGTCTTCCGCCGTTCCGGCCTCCGTAAAGCGCACGCCCTCGTTTTCGAGCCTGCGGAATTTCGACCGGGCTTTCTTGTAGATCGACTTTTTCCACCAGGCTGTGCCGTCGGCGGTTTCGGTCAGCTCGATCTGCAGATCCGTTCCGTCCCGATGGCCGAAGGGAAGCGCGAAGATCGGGTTCGGCACGCCTTGCACGGTTGGGTGCATCTTGTGAATGTCGATCAGGTCGGCATCTTCGATGCCGGCAAGGAAGCCGCTTATCAGGGCTCCGGCCTCTGCGGGCGGCAAAAGAAATCCGCTGCTCAGAACGGGTGCCGTCTGATCGGCAAGATTGAGATCCGGAATGGATACGATGCGCACGGGGCCCCTGCGATACCTGAGCAGCGGCAGCAGCATGAAGGGCCGGCCCGATGTCTCGTCCGCGGCAAAGGCCACCACGGAGAGCGTCCTGTCACCATCGGCGCACTGGGTCTCCTGAAAGGCGTGCAGGAACTCCGGGGTCTGAAACGGCGTCGACAGCGCCTCGCCGGGCAGGCTCGCCCGCAACCGCCGCAGTTCCTCCAGCGTGGGCGCCTGCAGTTCACGGGTTTCGATGCGGGAAACCGGGTCGCCTTGCGAATGATGCCGGAACTCTGACGATCCCATGATGACCTGGACCTTCCTGGGTAATGCGGGACGCACTTGGTTGAGGCCGCACACTTCAAAAGTGTGCGGCACACCGGTCACAATACGCATGGAATATTAAAAACAGGTAGAAAAAGCGGCGGCTTAAGAAGTTCCCGCGGTGTCGGCACCAAATGCCGCACGCTCGTCGCGTTCCTTTTGGACCTGCTGCCGCTTGGTGACGATGGAGGCGGCGATCACCCCGACGGTCACCAAAGCGACCAGGATGGTACAGACTGCGTTGATTTCCGGGGTCACGCCCAATCGGACCTGCGAATAGATCTTCATCGGCAGGGTGGTGGCACCCGGCCCCGTGGTGAAGCTGGCAATGACCAGATCGTCGAGGGAGAGCGTGAAGGCCAGCATCCAGCCTGCGATCACGCCCGGCAGGATGATCGGCAGCGTGATCAGGAAGAAGGTCTTGACCGGCGGGCAGCCGAGGTCTTCGGCCGCTTCCTCGATGGACTTGTCGAAGCCGACCAGGCGCGACTGCACGACGACCGCCACATAGCACATGGCGAAGGTGGTGTGCGCCATCATCACCGTCCAGAAGCCGCGTGCCTGGTCCATGGCGACGAAGAGCAGCAGCAGCGACAGGCCGAGAATGACCTCGGGCATCACCAGCGGCGCGAAGATCATGCCCGAGAACAGCGACCGTCCCACGAAGCGTCCGGAGCGGACCAGCACGAGCGCGGCCAGCGTGCCGAAAACCGTGGCGATGGATGCGGAGGTGAAGGCCACCCGAAGCGTCACCCAGGCGGCATCCAGAAGCTGCTGGTTATGAAGCAGCAAGACGTACCACTGGGTCGAGAAGCCGCCCCAGACGGTGACCAGGCGGCTGGCATTGAAGGAATAGATCACCAGAAGAACGATGGGCAGATAGAGGAAGGAAAAGCCCAACGCGAGAGAGGTGATGTTGAACCAGGTCGGACCGCGCGTCATCCATCTTTCTCCGACATTTTCTGTTGCTGGTTCTGGAAGAGCACGATCGGGATCACCAGGATCATCAGCAGGATCACCGCCACCGCCGAGGAGACCGGCCAGTCGCGGTTGTTGAAGAACTCGACCCAGAGGGTCTTGCCGATCATCAGCGTGTTGGACCCGCCGAGAAGGTCGGGGATGACGAACTCGCCGACGGCCGGAATGAAGACCAGGAAACAGCCGGCGATCACGCCGGGCAGCGACAGCGGCAGGGTGATCTTCCAGAAGGCCTTCCAGGGCGGGCAGCCGAGATCTTCAGCTGCTTCCAGCAGACTGCCGTCGAGCCGTTCCAGGCTGGCATAGAGCGGCAGCACCAGGAACGGCAGGTAGGAATAGACGATGCCGATATAGACCGCGATGTTGGTGTTCAGGATGACCAGCGGTTCGTTGATGACGCCCAGCGACAGGAGCAGCTGGTTGAGCAGGCCCTCGTTCTTCAAGATGCCGATCCAGGCGTAGACCCGGATCAGGAAGCTGGTCCAGAAGGGCAGGATCACCAGCATCAGCAGCGTCGGCCGCCAGGCCTGCGGCGACCGGGCCATGCCATAGGCGATCGGATAGCCGATCAGCAGCGTCAGGATTGTCGAGATGGCTGCGATGACGACCGAGGAGACATAGGACTTCCAGTAAAGGGCATCCTCGGTCAGCCAGATGTAGTTCTCGAAGGACAGTTCCCTGAAATTTTCCCAGAACGCCTGCCAGCCTTCGCCGAGGTCGAATGTCGGCGTATAGGGCGGAATGGCGATCGCCACCTGCGACAGGGAAATCTTGAAGACGATCAGGAACGGAACCAGGAAGAAGACCAGCAGCCAGAGATACGGCACGGCGATCAGGAGCCAGCCTCCTAGGCTTCTCTTCACGGGTGGGGCCACATGTTCCTCAGCCATCGCTTCCCCCTAATCCGTCAGGATGACGCCGGCGTCCCGGTCGAACGAGAGCACCACTTCGTCGTCCCAGGTGATCGGATTTTCGACCATGCGCGACACGTTGGCGAAGGTTGCCCGCAGGGTATCGTGGTCCCCTTCGCCGACCTTGGAATGGATGATCGAAACGTCGCCGAGATAGGCGATGTCCCAGACCAGGCCGTTGATCTGGTTGACGGCACCCTCTTCCCGGCGCCCCTGGGCGATGCGCACCTTTTCCGGCCGGATGGCGTACCAGACCTTGTCGCCGACGCCCGCATCCGTCGTCTGGCTCGTTTCCAGCGTGAACTCCGTGCCGAGCGCCCGGAGCGTGGTGCCAGCCTCGGTCTTTTCCGCGACGCTCGCCTCGATCAGGTTCACGTCGCCGATGAAATCCGCCACGAATTTGCAATTCGGCGCTTCGTAGATTTCCGCTGGCGTGGCCACCTGGACCAGTTCGCCACTGTCCATGACGGCGATCCGGTCGGCGACCGTCATCGCCTCTTCCTGGTCGTGGGTGACGATCAGGAAGGTCATTTCCAGCTCTTCCTGAATGTTCATCAGCTCGAACTGGGTTTCCTCGCGCAGTTTGCGGTCGAGCGCGCCGAGCGGCTCGTCGAGCAGAAGAACCTTCGGCCGTTTGGCGAGGGACCGGGCCAAGGCGACACGCTGGCGCTGGCCTCCGGAAAGCTGATGCGGCTTGCGCTTGGCGAACTGTTCCAGCTTGGTCAGCCGCAGCATTTCTGCGACCCGGCCGTCGATCTCGGACGCGGGCAACTTATCCTGCCTGAGGCCGAAGGCGATGTTCTTCTCCACGCTCATATGCGGGAAGAGCGCATAGGACTGGAACATCATGTTGGAGGGCCGCCGGAAGGGTGGAATACCGGCAAGGTCCTGACCGTCCAGAAAAATCTGACCGGAGGTTGGCGTCTCGAAACCGGCGAGCATGCGCATCAGGGTGGTCTTGCCGCAGCCCGAGCCCCCGAGCAGCGCAAAGAACTCGCGCTCGTAGATTTTCAGGGACAGATTGTTGACCGCGGCGATACCGCCGAATTTCTTGGTGACATTGCGGAACTCAATGAAGGGCGGGTGATCCGGGCTCTCCCAGGGACTGAACTCCCGCCGCACCGGTCCGATCGATTTCTTGGCCAAAACAATCCCCCCACCCCTTAGAGACTCTTCAACTGAGCGGACCGCCGGGCGTGCCGCTTGGCAGGCCCGGCGGTGCTGCGCTGCCTACTGGCCGCTTTTGACAGCCGTCCAGGTGCGGGTGACGACCCGGTTCACCTTCGGCGGATAGGGGGTCACGGTGTAGAGGTTCTTCACCGCTTCTTCGGTCGGATAGATCGCCGGGTCGCCGATCACGTCCTCGTTGAGCAGTTCCTGGGACGCCTTGTTGCCGTTGGCGTAGTAGACGTAGTTGGAGGCCTTGGCCATGATGTCCGGGCGCATGATGTAGTTCAGGAACTCCAGCGCCTCTTCCTTGTGCGGAGCATCCGCCGGGATCGCCATCTGGTCGAACCACATCAGGGCGCCCTCTTTCGGTATCGAATATTCCACGGTCACGCCGTTGTCGGCTTCCGCCGCCCGGTCGCGGGCCTGCAGCACGTCGCCGGACCAGCCGACGGCCAGGCAGATGTCGCCGTTGGCGAGCGCGTTGATATATTCGGAGGAGTGGAATTTCTGGACATAGGGGCGGATGGACTTCAAGAGTTCACCGGCCTTTTCGATTTCCGCCGGATCCTTGCTGTCCGGGTCCAGGCCCAGATACTTCAGAGCGGCCGGGAACATTTCGGTCGGCGCATCCAGAACATGAACGCCGCAATCCTTCAGCTTTTCCAGGTTTTCCGGCTTGAAGAAGATGTCCCAGCTGTCGACCGGCGCATCGTCGCCGAGGGCGGCCTTTACCTTGTCGACATTATAACCGAGGCCGGTGGTGCCCCACATGTAGTTGATGGAGAACTTGTTGCCCGGATCGTATTTCTCGACCCGCTCCTCGATCTCCTTCCACATGTTGGACAGGTTGGACAGCTTGGACTTGTCGAGCTCGGTGAACACGCCGGCCTGGATCTGGCGGGCGAGGAACGTCCCGGTCGGGACGACCACATCGTAACCGGTTCCGCCTGCCAGCAGCTTGGTTTCCAGCACTTCGTTGCTGTCGAAGACGTCATAGACGACCTTGATGCCGGTTTCCTTTGTGAAGTCCTCCAGGATCGATTCATCGATATAGTCGGACCAGTTATAGACCCTGACTTCGCGATCCTGGGCGAGTGCCGCACCGCTCAGCAGGCTGAGGGCGGCAACACCGGCCAACATGGTTTTCATTGTCATTTACGAAACTCCCCTTCAGAGGTTCTGCGGTGACCTTGTTCGGTCTTGTCTTTGGTTGCAAACGGCCGTAGCCGCTTGGCCTATCTTATGTTTCCCGAACATTGGCGACGGTCCGGGTTTTTGTCCAGCGTCGATTTTGGGCAGCGGTTGCATCACAAATAGGTCTGCCGTTCGAGAGACGAAATCTCCCGCCCAAATTCGTTCAGTTCCTCCCGTTTGATTTCGGTCAGCACCTTGTGCATTTCCTTGCCGACCGCCTGTTTCATCAGCTTGGAAGCCTCGAAGGCGTCGATCGCTTCATCCATCCACGGCGTGAGGCGTTTCTTGCGCTTTTCATAGGCATTGCCGGTGACGGGCGCCGGCGGATCCTTCTTCTGCCTGAGGCCTTCCATCATGCCGGCGAGAATGCCCGTCAGCACCAGGTAGGGATTGGCGTCCGCGCCCGCGATCCGGTGTTCCACGCGGGCGGCCTCCGGACTGGAAGCCGGCACGCGCAGGGCGACCGAACGGTTGTCGTAGCCCCAGCAGATCGAGGCCGGCGCATAGGAGCCCGGCTGCATGCGGCGGAAGCCGTTGAAGGTGGAGATGAACAGGAGCAGCGCTTCCGGCATGGTCTTCAACAGGCCGTTGATGGCATGGCCGAGCCGCTCCCCGCCCTTGTCCGGATCGGCGAACAGGTTGCCGTTGGCGTCCTCCATGGAAACGTGCACATGCATGCCGTTGCCGGGCCATTCCACGAAAGGCTTTGCCATGAACGAGGCTTTCAGCTCGTGTTTGCGGGCAACACCCGCCACCAGACGGCGCAGCAGCACCACGTCATCGGCCGCAAGCAGCGGATCCCGGCGGTGATGAAGATTCAGCTCGAACTGCCCTGGCGCGGCTTCCGAAACCGCAGCATCGGCCGGAATGCCCTGCGCGTCACAGGCTTTGCGCAGATCGTCGACAACGGGAAGCAGAGCTTCCAGGTCCGACAGCGCGTACATGTTCTGGCGGGCCGGGCCGAGATGGGTCGAAAACAGCGGCTTGGGCTGTTCGGTCCAGTCGCCTCCGCTTTCCTCGAACAGGTAGAATTCCAGCTCGAAGGCACAAGTCGCGGTCACGCCGAACTCGTCCTGCAGGCGGTCGACCATGTTCTTCAGGACATGGCGCGGATCGGCCAGGAACGGGTTGCCGTCCCTGTCATACATGGACAGAAGCACCTGGGCCGTCTTGCGGTCCGTCCAGGGTACCAGTTTCAAGGTTTCCGGGATCGGCCAGCAGACGCCGTCCTTGTCGCCGGTCTCCAGATGCATGCCCGTGGCCTCGACCTCTCGGCCCCAGACATCGAGACCGAACAGGGAATAGGGAAAAGCGACGCCGCCCTCGAAGACTTTCGACAGCGAGTTGCCGGGCAACCACTTGCCACGCAGGACGCCATTGGTGTCGGGAAGGATGACTTCCAGAGTGTCCAGATCCGGATGGGCGGCCATGAAGGCGTCGAAATCCGTCTTCCATCCGGGTTCCGCCGGATGTTCAAGGATCTGGTGGGGAAGCTCGTTCATAATGCTCGAGAGTTGCTCTCGCCCCTGCTTTCGACCGACCTTGTCCCCCGGCCCGGGCTCGGTCCGGCGGGTGATCAGCTTTTGTTTGCTTCATTTTCAAAAATGTGATCACTTTCGCCAGAGCCTGTCAAGGCGGGTCAAACAAATTGATCTTTCACTCTCGGGCATCCTCAGGAGGAAGACGTCATTGGCCATCCGGCGCTCCGCATTGCAATCCGGGCCGGCGAAGAACGCCGCAGGGCCCGCGCCGTCCCGCGGCGCGACGCGCGAACAGGTGGATGCGGCGGTGCGGGCAGGGCTGCTCACGGGGCGCTTCATTCCCGGAAAAGCCGTGACAATCCGCGGGCTTGCGGCGGAACTCGGCGTCAGCCCGATGCCCGTGCGGGAAGTCCTGCAGCGGCTTGCGGCGGAAAACGCCCTCGAGGTCAAACCCAACGGCCGGGTCCAGGTTCCGGACATGACGCCGGCCCGATTCGACGAAGTCCTGAAAGCACGGCTTCTGCTGGAGCCGGAACTGGCGGTTCAGGCCCTGCCCCGGCTCAACGGCAGCGACGCAAAGGAACTCAGGGCCATCGACGACGACATCGATCAGCGTCTCGTCAGCGGTGACGCGGAAGCCTATATGCGGCTGAACCACGCCTTCCATTTCCGGATCTACCGGGCGTCCGGATCCAGGGTTCTGCTGCCGCTCATCGACAGTCTGTGGCTGCAATTCGCCCCGTTCATGCGCACGGTCTACGGCCGTGTCGGCACGGCCAGCCTGGAAGACCGGCACAAGGAAGCCATCCGCGCGATCGAGCTTGGCGACAGGGAAGGCTTGCGCGCCGCCATCGCGGCCGATATCTCAGACGGCATGGGCCTTCTCGGCAAGGAGATTCTCGCCGGAGCATGATCCTGTTGATCCGCGATGCGACCCGTGTCATTTTGTGATCACAAAATAGAATTCCACCAAGTGGAACGGCTCCGGACCCCGAGGGGCGACCGGACGGTCTTCCAGGACCACCGAACCGAAATCCGGCGCCCAACGATTGGAGCTTCCCGTGAGTGCAGACATGCCTGCCAATGAACCGCTAAATCCCGTGGCCAGCCTGCGAGGCGTGCCGGATGTCGACGCCGCGCGGGAGTGGCTGAACGGACGCAATATCCAGGACATCGAATGCATCGTCCCGGACATTGCCGGTGTCGCCCGCGGCAAGATGATGCCCACGGAGAAGTTCTTTTCCGGCCCGGTGATGACCATGCCGGCATCGATCTTCGCCCAGACGATCTCCGGCGACTATCCGGACGACGACGACTGGTTCCAGCACAATCCCATCGACGGCGACCTCTACTTCCGGCCGGACTACAGCACGCTTACCACCGTGCCCTGGGAAAGCGACCCGACCGCCCAGCTCATCCATGACGCCTTCACCCGCCAGGGCGCTCCGGTGGAAACTGCGCCGCGTAACGTCCTGAAACGCGTGTTGAAGCTTTACGAGGACAAGGGCTGGGAGCCGGTCATCGCGCCGGAAATCGAGTTCTACCTCGTCCGGCCGAACACCGATCCCGACTATCCGCTCGAACCGCCCCGGGGCCGTTCCGGCCGTCCGGAAGTCGGCCGCCAGTCCTATTCCATCTCCGCCCTCAACGAGTTCGACGATCTCATCGACGACATCTACGACCTGTCTGAGCAGCAGGGCCTCGAGATCGACACCATGATCCACGAGGAAGGCGCCGCGCAGATGGAGATCAACCTGCGCCACGGCCACCCGCTGGCGCTGGCCGACCAGGTGTTCCTGTTCAAGCGCACCATCCGCGAGGCCGCGCTCCGCCACGAGATGTACGCCACCTTCATGTCCAAGCCGATGTCGAACCAACCGGGTTCGGCCATGCATATCCACCAGTCGGTGATCGACAAGGAAACCGGGCAGAACATCTTTGCCGGTGAGAACGGCGACGAAACGCCGGCGTTCCTCTCCTTCATCGCCGGACATCAGAAATATCTGCCGAGGGTGACCTGCATCATGGCGCCCTTCGTCAATTCCTACCGGCGCTTCTCGAAGGTCTCGACCGCGCCGGTCAATGTCTACTGGGGCTACGACAACCGTACCGTCGGCCTGCGGGTGCCCTATTCCAATCCGGAGGCCCGGCGCCTGGAGAATCGCATTCCGGGCTCGGATGCCAATCCCTATCTTGCCATCGCCGCGAGCCTGGCCTGCGGCTATCTCGGTATCGTCAACGGCCTGAAACCGGATGCCCCGAAGGCCGACGATTGTTCGGACAGGGCCAAATCGCTGCCACGCGGCCTGCCCGAGGCACTGGCCAAATTCGAGAAGGCCGACGAGATAATCGAGATCTTCGGCGAGACCTTCGTCGCGACCTACCGGGCGATCAAATACGAGGAATTCGAAACCTTCATGTCCGTGATCAGTCCCTGGGAGCGGGAATATCTCCTGCTCAACGTCTGATCCCGTTCAATCCTTCTTTCCCGGAGACCATGCCATGACGGCCCATTCCAACATCTACCCGACCAAGGCCCTGCAGGAACTCGACGCGGCGCATCACTGGCACCCGTTCTCCGACATGAAATCGCTGAACGCGGAAGGCAGCCGGATCATCACCCATGCCGACGGCGTCTGGCTGACGGATTCCAACGGCAAGAAGATCCTCGACGGCATGGCGGGCCTGTGGTGCGTGCAGGTGGGTCACGGCCGCCGGGAAATCGCCGACGCCGTCCACAAGCAGATGATCGAGCTGTCCTACTACAACACGTTCTTCAAGACGACCCATCCTCCGGCGGTCGCGCTGTCGGAAAAGCTCGCCAAGCTCGCGCCCGGCCACATGAACCGGGTGTTCTACTGCTCGTCCGGTTCGGAAGCCAACGACACCGTGTTCCGCATGGTGCGCACCTACTGGGACAAGGTGGGCAAGCCGGAGAAGAAGGTGATCATCGGCCGCTGGAACGGCTATCACGGCTCCACCCTCGCCGGCACAAGCCTGGGCGGTATGAAGGCCATGCACGGCCAGGGCGACCTGCCGGTGCAGGGCGTTCATCACATCGACCAGCCCTACTGGTTCGGCGAAGGCCACGACATGAGCCCGGACGAATTCGGCATCTTCACGGCCCGCAAGCTGGAACAGGCAATCGACGAAATAGGCGAGGACAAAGTCGCCGCCTTCATCGCCGAACCGGTCCAGGGGGCCGGCGGCGTCATCATTCCGCCGGACAGCTACTGGCCGGAAATCCGCCGCATCCTGAAAGAGCGCGACATCCTGTTCGTTGCCGACGAGGTGATCTGCGGCTTCGGCCGTCTGGGCGAATGGTTCGGCTCGACCCATTACGGCCTGGAACCCGACCTGATGCCGATCGCCAAGGGGCTGACCTCCGGCTACCTGCCCATGGGTGGCGTACTGGTGTCAGACAGGGTGGCGGAAGGTTTGATGCTGGCCGGCGGCGAGTTCTATCACGGCTACACCTATTCCGGCCATCCGGCCTGCGCGGCTGCGGCGCTCGCCAATCTGGAGATCATCGAGCGCGAAGGCCTCGTCGAGCGGGTGAAAACCGATATCGGGCCCTATCTCAAGGAACGCTGGGAGAAACTCGCCGGCCATCCCCTGGTCGGCGAAGCCCGCATGCTTGGTCTCGTCGGCGCCCTGGAGCTGGTTCCGGATCAGAAAAATCCGCACAAGCCGTTCCGCGACGTGGGCACCGTCGGCACCATCTGCCGCGACATTTCCTTCGAAAACGGCATGGTCATGCGCGCCGTCCGCGACAGCATGATCATCTCGCCGCCCCTGGTTCTCACCCACGAAGAAGCCGATATCCTCGTCAAGACGGCCGAGAAGACGCTCGACGAGACCTACCAGGTCCTCAAGCGCGACGGCTGGCTGGGATAAAGATACCGTCTCAGCGCCGTATCGTTCCGGACATGCAAAACATTCAGTGCGCATGTCCGGAGCCACATCCCGGCGCGGTCAGCCCGAGCTAGCTGCTCAAACCGATTGCCCGGTTGATCTCCCGGCCTTCATTCACCGCATGGTATGTCGGAAACGAGGGACGCCGGGACACGTCTACCTCACGCATGAGCCAGGCCCGATCTTCCAGATCGTACAAGGATTTGGACAAGGCCCGATCCGTGATCGCTCCCAGGCCGGATTTGATGGCCGAGAAGCGTTTCGGCGTTGCCGTAACGGCCAGAATGGGCACCGACCAGTTTCGCCTGATCAAGGCGAAGGCATCGTCGTCGGGCACGATCTCCACGATCCTGCCGGCCGTTGCGGCAGCCACCCATCCGGTTTGGGTCAACCGGAACTCCGGCCGCAACGGGTGGCCATGGCCCGGGTTTTTCTCGAGCAATTCCAGTCGGACCAGATGTTCGAGGCTCGCTGCAAACGAACTCCGGCTTGCCTTTGTCGCCGCGATCAAGGGTGCCTGGCGGCCGGGAACGCCGGAATGCAGGAGGGCCAGAATTTTCATCGACCAGGTTTTGGATGTGAGATTGACAAGCAACGCGATATCCATAAAGTATAGTTACTATATTTTTGATACATAGGAAAGCGTGATGCCGGTCGTTTCTTTGGACAACACAATCACTTTGGCTCTTTCCGTCCGCGACAGGCATGTCAGTGCCGAGTGGTACGAGAAAAATCTCGGCTTCCGGCTGCTCTTTCATTTCGACGAAGCCGGCTGGAGCGAGATGCAGACCAAGACCGAAGGCGTCACCCTGGGACTGGGCGAACAATCCGAGCCTGCCCCCGGCAACACCGTTCCCGTGTTCGGCGTGGCGGACATCGCGATTGCGCGCACGGCTCTGGAAAATGTCGGCGTGCAATTCGACGGCGAAACCGAAACCATCGAGGGCATGGTCAGCACCGCGACCTTCTATGACCCGGACGGCAATGCCCTCATGCTGGCTCAGGACCTGTCGAAATAGGCCGGTCTCAGAAGCGGAAGCCGCGGTAAGCGGTCGAGATTCCCGCCAAAATCAAACCACCGCACCGGACGCGGTGTCTTGCGAGCTCTCGGTAGATCCAGTGTAGCTGGTTCCCGGTCCACGGATCTCGTAACGCGCCGGGGCAGACGCGATTCCGATTGACGGCGGGGGCTCGCCGTGCCGCATGCGACCTCCGCAGAAATCGTAGCATTTCGTTTTTCTTCGCTCTGCCTGTCGGCTAAGCTCCCTCAGCAACGTTCCTTGCGTATCGACCCCGAAAACCGGAGGATCCGGCATGCTGTTTTCCGTCTTGATTTATGCCAGCGAAGACTTCATCGATGCGCTCTCGCCTGAAGAACATTCGGCCATTTTGAAGAAACACGGCGCGTTTCACGAGCACACCAAGACCCACGGGTCCTTTGCCGCCGCCACCAAGCTGATGTCGACCGGAACGTCGGTCACGCTCAGCCGGGACAGCGATGACTTCGTCATAACCGACGGCCCCTTCGCAGAGACGAAGGAGCAGTTCATGGGCTTCTACCTGATCGATTGCGCGACCCTGGAAGACGCCATCGAAGCGGTGAAGCTGCTGCCGCTCGATCACGGCCGCATCGAAATCCGTCCGGTCGATTTCTTCGAAGGAGCCGACTTCAAGAATGCCGAGCGCCTGGTTATCAACGCATCTTAGAGCCGCCCGGCCCCGCGTTCTCGCCGCGCTGAACCGGGTTTTCGGCGATATCGATCTTGCCGAGGACGCCTTTCAGGAGGCATCGCTCAGAGCGCTGAAATCCTGGCAACCGGAGCGGATGCCCGACGATCCGGCAGCCTGGCTGATCGTTGCCGGACGCAACGCCGCCATCGATGCCCTGCGCAGGAAAAACAGGGAGACCCTGTCACCGCCGGAAGACATGGAGCCCGCTTTCGACGGCACGCATCCGGAAGACAGCTTGAGCGAAACGCTCGACCGGTCAGTCTACAGGGACGATATCCTGCGCCTGCTCTTCACCTGCTGCCACCCGGTCCTGCGGCGCGACCAGCAGATCGCGCTTTCGCTGAAGGTCGTCGCCGGGCTCTCGGTCGAGGAAATCGCGCGCGCCTTCCTGGTCCAGCCCAAAACCATGGAACAGCGGATCACGCGGGCCAAGAAGCGCCTGCAGGCAGCCAACCTTGCCTTTCAGGACCCCGACCGGGCCGCCCGCGCGGAACGCTTCTCCGCCGTCGCCAATGCCATCTACCTCATCTTCAACGAAGGCTATTCGGCTTCCCAAGGTCCCGACCTCATCCGCGAAACCCTGTGCGAAGAGGCGATCCGCCTTGCCCGCCTGCTGGTGCGCCTGTTTCCCGAAGAGCCGGAACTGCGCGGGCTTCTCGCGCTGTGCCTCATTCAGCATTCCCGCCGCAGGGCGCGCCTGACCGGGAGCGGCAAGGCCATCACGCTGGAAGACCAGAACCGTAATCTCTGGGACAGGAAGCTGATCGCGGAAGGCAATATCCTTCTGGAAGCGGCGCTACGCTCGGCCCGTCCGGGCCCGATGCAGATCGAAGCCGCCATTGCCGCAACGCATACGCAGGCCGCTTCCTTTGAAGACACCGACTGGGCGGAGATCAACCGGCTCTACCGGGCGCTGGAACACATCCGGCCTTCGCCGGTCGTGGCCCTCAACCGGGCCGTCGTGCTTGCCCGTCTGGACGGGCCCGAAGCAGCTCTCGCCCGGCTCGACCTTCTTGGCGAACCGCTTGAGCGTTACGGCAGCTATCATGCGGTCCGGGCCTGGCTTCTGGAGGAACTGGGCCGGCATGGCGCGGCAAAAGTGGCTTACCAAGCGGCGCTGAAACTCGCCGGTACGGATGTCGAACGGGACCATATCCGGCTCAAACTGTCTGAGCTGGAAGGTTCCCCCGACTCCGATTGAGCCTCCCGCGGTCCGGAAAATATTTTTTTAAAAAGTTGCTTCCACCCCTGTCGGATCTGCGTAGTGCCGTGCGTCCTCCGATCACCTGGACCGATCCAGGAGATCTTTCAATGACGAGGACGACGACATGAGCAATCCGATGCAGACCCACGGCGCCTTCAGCTGGATGGAACTTCACAGCGGCGACAGTGCCAAAGCCAAGGATTTTTACAAATCCCTTTTCGGCTGGGGCCTGGAAGACATGGAGATGCCGGGCATGACCTACACGGTCATCGCCAATGGAGAGGACAAGATCGGCGGCTTTCCGCCCATGCCCGCGGAGACAGCGCGCTGGTTGCCCTATGTGACCGTCGACGACGTCGATGCCCGTGTCGAAAAGGCAAAAACCCTCGGCGCAACCGTCGCCATGGAACCGATGAGCGTTCCAACCGTCGGACGGATGGCGACCATCGTCGACCCGGTCGGCGGCGTCATAGCCCTGATCACGTACGAAGCGCCCGCGGCAGAGTGAACCAGAGCATCCGGCGCTCAAGTGAGCGCCGGATGCTCTAACTTCTTTAGATCGATCAACTTTTGGACGTTCAATCGATTTCGATCGAACGTCCGTTGATCTGGCCTGGAGGCCGGTTCGGCGCCGGCCTCCGCCCCCTTCCGGAGGATTTGAAATGGACGTTGTTTCCACCTTGCCGGTCACGGTGATTTTCATCGCGCTCTTCGCGTTTCTGCAGATCCCGGCCACGGTCGCCGTCGGCCTGCGCAGGGCGCAGACCGGTATCCAGTTTCTGGACGAAGGCGATCAGGTGCTGCTCAAGCGCATGAGAGCGCACGGCAACTACACCGAGACCGTGCCCATGGCGCTGCTGGCCATGGCGGCGGCCGAACTCAGCGGTGCGCCTTCCCTGCTCCTCTGGAGTGTCGGCGGTGCCCTGCTCATCGGCCGGCTGCTTCATTACGGCACGCTGGTCACGACCGGCTTCGGCACCGGCCGGGCCATCGGGATGCTGCTGACGATGAGCCCGCTGCTGGTCTTTCCAGGATACGTGCTTCTGGCGCTGGCCGGATGACGCTCCCGGTTTCGTCCCATGCAGGCCGGACATGAAAAAGAAAGTGCGGACACGACAGATCAGCGGCCGCACTGCCCGCTATGCCATGGCGGCAATCGCATTCAGCCTTTTCAGATGCGGCTCTTCAAGCTTGAGACCGGCAGCGGACAGATTCTCACGCAGATGCGGGCGCCTTGAGGTTCCCGGAATGAGCAGGATGTTCGGGCTGCGGTGCAGCAGCCAGCTTAGCGCGACCTTCTGCGGCGAGTGTCCGAGTTCTTCGGCAATCGCATTCAGCTCCCCGACCTGTAGCGGCGTGAAGCCGCCGAGCGGGAAATAGGGCACATAGGCGATGCCGTCTTCGGCCAGGCCGTCGATCATCCGGTCGTCGTCCCGCTGGACGAGATTGTAGTGGTTCTGCACGCAGACCACGGGCGCGATGTCGCGGGCGGTCTTCAACTGCGCTTCGGTGACCGTGCTGACGCCGATATGGGCCAGCAGGCCTTCCTCCTGCATCCGCCGCATGGCCTGCATCGGCTCGGCCATGTCGTCTTCCGGGCCGCCCATGCGCAGGTTGACGATCGCCATCCGTTCAAGGCCCAGGCGCTCGAGATTGTCCTCGACCGACTTGCGCAGGAAGTCCGGGCTCCGGTCGAGGTTCCAGCTACCCTTGTCGTCGCGCCAGGCGCCGATCTTGGTGACCAGAACGAGATTGCCCGGATAGGGATGAAGCGTTTCCCGGATCAGGTCATTGGTCACATAGGGGCCGTAGTAATCGCTGGTGTCGATGTGATCGACACCAAGATCCAGAGCCTCCTTCAGGACCGCGCGCGCCTCGCCTGCGTCCTTCGGCGGACCGAAGACATGCGGTCCGGCAAGTTGCATGGCTCCATATCCCATCCGGTTGACGGACAGGCTGGTGCCGGGAAAGGTGAACCGGCCTGCAGCGGCCGCGGGAAGTTTATCGGTCATGAGAAGTCTCCTTTCCCGCCAGATATGACTGTTCGGCCTGATATTGATAACCGGCCTTGATACGAATAGCTTGTTCGGTATGACGAACAATAACCCGTTTCCCTCTCTCGACGAGATTTCCATCTTCCTTGCCGTCGCAAGAGGCAAGGGTTTCAGAGCGGCGGCGCGCTGGCTGGGCCTTTCCCCTTCCACCGTCAGCGAGACGATCACGCGGCTGGAGCGGCGGCTCGGGGTGCCGCTTCTCATCCGCACCACCCGCAGCGTGCGGCTCACCGAGGCCGGCAGGGCATTGACGGACCGTCTCGAACCGGTGATGGCGGAAGCCCGCGCCGCGCTCAGCGATGCCGCCAGCTCGCAAAGCACGGTCCGTGGCCGCCTGAAGCTGAACGTGCCGGGGGCCGTGATGACCGACATCCTGCCGCCCCTGCTCGACGGTTTCCTGGCCACCCATCCGGAAGTGCAGATCGAGGTGATGGTCGACGACCGGTTTCTGGATATCAATGCCGCCGGATGCGACGCCGGCATCCGGTATGGAGAGCATCTGGCGCAAGACATGATCGCTGTTCCCATCGGCCCGCGCCGCCAATGGTCGGCACTGGCGGCAGCGCCCGCCTATCTGGAGCGGAACGGCGCGCCGGAGCATCCGCGCGACCTCCTGGAACATGACTGTATCCGGACCCGCTTTGCCAGCGGCGCGCTGACGGACTGGGAATTCGAAAAGGATAACGAAACGCTGCACGTGGATCCTGCCGCGAGGCTCATTGTCGCGACATCGGGCTCAGCCGCCTCAATCGAGATGGCAAAGGCCGGGCATGGGCTTATCCATACCTTCCGGAACTGGCTGGAGCCGCATTTCGAAGCCGGGACCCTGGTGCCGGTGCTGGCAGACTGGTGGGTCGAATTCGACGGGCCCAGGCTCTATTTTTCCAGCCGGTTCATGCCGAGCCCCTTGCGCGCCTTCATCGATTACGTCGCCGAACAGCGTGAGACGCGCCCCGGTTAACGTGCAAGGCAGCAGACATGCGTCATCATGGCACCGCCCGAAACCCGGATTGTCGACTTCCGGCCCTTGCCAATCCTTGTTGCAGCGGTTTGAGTCGGGGCGTTTCTAAGATGGCGTTCGTTAGGAAAGACGTTTATGCTCAGACGGTTCTTTACCCTGGGAAAGCGGGATTTCTCGTCCCTTTCCGAACAGGAAATCCTAGCGCTCGCGATTTCCTCCGAAGAGGACGACGGGCGGATCTACAGGGCCTATGCCGACGGGTTGCGCGACCAGTTTCCCCAGTCCGCCAAGGTCTTCGACGAGATGGGGGCGGAGGAAAACGAACACCGGCAGCGGCTGACAGACCAGTACCGCGCCCGGTTCGGCGATACGATTCCACTCATCCGCCGGGAGCATGTGCGCGGCTATTATGAGCGCAAGCCCGACTGGCTGGTGCGCCCGCTCGGCCTCGACAAGGTGCGCGCCATGGCCGAGGAGATGGAGCTGCAGGCCTATCGCTTCTACATCGAGGCCGCAAAACGGGCGACGGATCCGGGCACCCGAAAGCTTCTCGAGGAACTGGCAGTCGCCGAGAAGGGCCACGAAAGCCTGGCACACCGCCTCGGCCTCGAGCACACGCCGGAAGATATCCGGGAGGACGAAAGGAAGACCGAACGCCGTCAGTTCATCCTGACTTACGTGCAGCCCGGGCTCGCCGGGTTGATGGACGGATCGGTTTCGACACTGGCGCCGATTTTCGCGGCCGCCTTCGCCACGCAGGATACCTGGCAGACCTTTCTGGTCGGCCTGTCCGCCTCGGTCGGTGCCGGGATTTCCATGGGTTTCACCGAGGCGGCCCACGACGACGGCAAGCTTTCCGGGCGCGGGTCGCCGGTCAAGCGCGGCATCGCCTCCGGCGTCATGACCGCGCTCGGCGGTCTCGGCCACGCCCTGCCCTATCTGATCCCGCATTTCTGGACGGCGACGGCGACGGCCGCGGCGATCGTGTTTTTCGAATTGTGGGCGATTGCCTGGATCCAGAACCGCTACATGGAAACCCCGTTCCTGCGCGCCGCCTTCCAGGTGGTGCTCGGCGGCTCACTGGTGTTCGCCGCCGGCGTCCTGATCGGCAATGCCGGTTAGGAGGGAATGGTTCTGAAGCTCTTTCGCGGCGGCAAAACAGATAAACGACCTCATCCTGGGGGACCGCGTCAAAGTATAAACTGGTTGTCCGGAAGGCAGCCCCTATGCACCGTCATTCCAGGTGGTGCTCGGCGGCTCACTGGCGTTTGCCGCGGGCGTCCTGATCGGCAATGCCGGTTAGGAGGGAATGGTTCTAGAGTTCTTTCGAGACGGCAAAACAAACAACTCGACCTCATCCTGAGGAGGACCGTCAGGTCCGTCTCGAAGGATGGGCCGCATGCTCAGGAATATGCCGCCCATCCTTCGAGACAGCGCTGACGCGCTTCCTCAGGATGAGGGTTTTTAAGGAGGAACGGCTTCTGGGCGAGCCTTTCAATGAGCTACCTACTCCGCAGCCACCGCCAGGTCGCGCAGCGAGCGGCGGGCCCAGGGGCGGGTGCCTTCCGGGATCTCGTCGACGGTTCCGACCGGCTGCAGGTATTTGGTGACTTCCGGCCACTCGCCTGCCTGCAGCGCCTTCAGAACTTCCGGTTTGGTGATTTCGAAGGACGACACACCGCAGCGCCGCGCGAGCGGCACCTGGTCGAGGATGTACTTGCCCATCGCGCGGATGTCACCCTCGTAGCCGATCTGTTCGCGCAGGATGCGGGCGGCGGAAAAGCCGCGGCCATCCGAAAAGCTCGGGAAATCAACGGCGACCAGCGCCAAGCGGTGGAGATAGGGCTGAACCTCTTCGACGTCGTCGCCGGCTTCGACGATCACCGCAGTCCGGCCGTCCCGGGCGAGATAGGCGTCCGGTTCGTCCAGAAACAGGGTTTGCGGCACAAGGGCATCGCCTTTCACCGATGTGCCCGTTTCCGCATCGGCACGGGTCCAGCTTTCCTCGGCGAAGTCGCCGTCCTTGAATATCGTTGTCATTCTCTTTGCGTCCTTAAAAACACGTCCCGGTCAGCAGTCAGATCCCGCTGCCGTCGACTTCCTTGCCAAGGGTCGGCCAGTGAATGCCGCATTCGGTCTTGTCCTGGCCGCGCCAGCGGCCCGAGCGCGGGTCCTCTCCCGGCGCCACCTTGCTGGTGCAGGGCAGGCAGCCGATGGAAGGATAGCCCTGGGCGACCAGCGGATGGGGCGGCAGATCGTGGCTCCTGGCGTAATCCAGAATTTCCTCCGCCGTCCAGTCGGCCAGCGGATTGACCTTCACGCGGCCGTCGTCGATCTCGAAATAGTCGAGACCGGCGCGCGACGCGCTCTGGTACCGTTTGCGTCCCGAAATCCACGCCTCGAAGCCGTCAAGCGCCCGGTTCAGCGGCACCACCTTGCGGATGTGGCAGCAGGTGTCGGTATCGCTCATCCAGAGCATGCCGGCCGGATCCTTTTCGGCCAGGTCGTCCCTGGAGGGTTTTTCGGTGCGCACATCGGTCAGGCCGAGCTTTTCGACAAGGTCGTCCCGGTAGGCGATCGTCGCCGGAAACAGTTTCACCGTGTCGACGAACAGCACCGGCGTCGACGGATCGACCTGCGCGACCATGTGGAGCAGCACCGCGGAGTCCGCCCCGAAGCTGGAGACCATGGCGATGCCGCCGGCAAACTGATGCCGGATGGCGGCCGCCAGGATTTCCTGCGCGGTCGCCCCCTCGAACTGATTGTTCAGGGCGGAGACTTCCGCCTGCAGTCCCAGGTCCGGATCGACGCCTAGGCTGAATGTCTCATGCAGCGCCATATAGGGCCTCCTTGAAAGGCTCCTCCCCGACACGACGATATGCCTCCAGGAAGGTTTCCTCTTTGCCTGAGCGCAGGCCGAGATAGGTGTCGACCAGCGTTTCGATCGCATCGACCACTTCTTCCGATGAGAAGCCGCGGCCGATGATTTCGCCGATGGATGCGTTTTCGTTGGCGGAACCGCCAAGCGTCACCTGATAGAATTCCTCGCCCTTCTTCTCCAGGCCGAGGATGCCGATATGGCCGACATGGTGGTGGCCGCAGGCGTTGATGCAGCCGGAGATCTTGATCTTCAGCTCGCCGATTTCCGCCTGACGCTCCGCCGCGCCGAAACGGTCGGAAATGCGCTGCGCCACCGGAATGGACCGGGCGGTCGCAAGCGCGCAGTAGTCCATGCCCGGGCAGGCGATGATGTCGGTGATGAGGCCGGCATTGCCTTCCGCAATGTCCGCCGCGACCAGCCTGTCGAAGAGCGCGGGCAGGTCGTCGAGCTTCACATGGGGCAGGATGACATTCTGCTCGTGGGAAATGCGGATCTCGTCGTGGCCGAACTCTTCCGCCAGGTCGGCGATCACGTCCATCTGCGCATCCGACGCATCCCCCGGAATGCCGCCAACCGGTTTCATGGACAGCGTGACGGAGGCATAACCCGGCACCCGGTGCGGGTTGAGGTTGTGGGCGACGAACTGGGCAAAGGCGGCATCGCTCGCGCGGCGCGCCTCGACGGCATCGGAAACGGCGGGCCCGACTTCCAGCGGGGGCGGCGCGAAATAGGCCTCGATGCGCCGGACTTCCTCGTCCGGCAGGCGCAGCACGCCAAAGCGGATCTTCTCGAATTCCGCCTCGATGTCCGCCTTGAGTTCTTCAAGACCCGTTTCATGCACCAGGATCTTGATGCGCGCCTTGTACTTGTTGTCCCGGCGGCCATAGCGGTTATAGACACGCAGGATCGCCTCGGAATAGGCCAGCAGGTCTTCCTCGGGCAGGAAGTCGCGCACCTTGCGGCCGATCATCGGCGTGCGGCCGAGACCCCCGCCGACAAAGACCACGAAGCCGATCTCGCCCTCGCCGTTGCGGGCAAGCTGCAGGCCGATATCGTGGACCTGCACGGCGGCGCGGTCGTTCGGCGCCCCGGTGATGGCGATCTTGAACTTGCGCGGCAGGAACGAGAATTCCGGATGCAGCGACGACCACTGACGCAGGATCTCCGCATAGGGGCGCGGGTCGGCGATCTCGTCGGCGGCAGCACCTGCAAAATGGTCGGCCGTGACGTTGCGGATGCAATTGCCGGAGGTCTGGATGGCATGCATCTCGACTTCCGCCAGTTCCTCCAGGATCCTCGGCGTGTCCTCCAGCTTCGGCCAGTTGAACTGGATGTTCTGGCGCGTTGTGAAGTGGCCGTAGCTCTTGTCGTAGGTGCGGGCAATATGGGCAAGCTTGCGCATCTGGCGGCCGTTCAGCGTGCCGTAGGGGATGGCGACCCGGAGCATATAGGCGTGAAGCTGCAGGTAGAGCCCGTTCATCAGGCGCAGCGGTTTGAACTCGTCTTCGCTCAGTTCGCCGGCCAGGCGGCGGCGGACCTGATCCTTGAACTGTTCGGTGCGCTGGTTGACAAAGCTCGCGTCAAATTCGTCGTAGCGGTACATGCTGATCTCTCCTGACGGGCGCTGCCGTTTCTCCGGGTCGTCTCGTGACCTCAGGCGCTGCCCTCTCCTTTCTTGCCGGTTAAGCGGATACGGCCTGGGCCTGCTTGCCCAGATCCGGATGTGTGGTCGGTCCCGCGGCGCGGATCTTTTCCCGCAGACGAACCGGCACGATGACGCCGTCCTCGACCGTCACGTCCATGTCGTAGACGCTGACGACCTCCTGCCGGCCCTCGGCCTCCGCCCCGAGCGCCAGACCCTCGGCAACGGCGTCCTTGCCGTCGAAGGTCCGGGCAAGCGTGATGCGCTCGACCCAGGCATTGTTCTCGCCGAGCCAGACGACGTCGCCGTTGAGAAGCCGGTTGGCGGTTATGACTTTCATGGCACTCACTCTTTTCAAATTCAGGCGGCTGCGAACCGGGCCGCTGTGTGCGGCGCCAGCGGTTCGGCCTTGTCCAGGGCGGCGTGACCGACGGCCTCGCCGATCACGATCAGAACCGGTCCGTCGATTTCCGCGCGGTTCGACAGCACCGCGAGGTCGGACAGGGCTCCGGCAAATTGGCGTTCGTCCGGATGGGCCGCATTTTCGATGACGGCTACCGGGGTTTCGGGGGTCATACCCGCGCCGATCATCCGCTCGGCGACGGCGGCGGCGACGCTGCGGCCCATATAGACGGCGACCGTCGCGCCCTTGAGCGCGAGCCCCGCCCAATCCGGCAAGGTCTCGGAGTTGGCATTGTGGCCGGTCGCGAAAACGAGGTTGGAGGCCACTCCGCGCAGGGTCAGCGGGATCTGGGCCGAAGCTGCCGCGGCGAAGGCCGCCGTTACGCCTGGAACAACTTCAAACCCGACGCCGCCTTCGCGGAGCGCCTCCATTTCTTCCGCGGCCCGGCCGAAGATCATCGGATCGCCAGCCTTCAGCCGCACGACCTTCCGGCCCTGGCGGCCGAGCGCGACCAGCAGCTCGCAGATTTCCGATTGCGGCACGGAATGAGCACCCTTGCGCTTGCCGACGGAGATGCGGTCGGCATCGCGGCGGCCCATGGCGACCACGCCGGCCGGAACCAGGGCGTCATGGACAATGACATCGGCTTCCTGCAGCAGGCGCTGCGCGCGCAGCGTCAGCAGGTCCTCCGCGCCCGGTCCCGCGCCGACAAGCCAGACGTAGCCCGGCTCATCGGCCATGCTGTTCAGGAGACGCTGCGCTTCGGAGCGCGCAGCACCGCTCTTGCCGGCATAAAGATTGGCGGCGACGGAACCTGAGAAGAAGCGCGCCCAGAAGACCCGGCGCAGGGTGCCGTCGGAAATGACCTTCGCGGCAGCCTCGCGGAAGCTTTCGGCAAGCCGGGCCAACTCGCCGGTCGCGCGCGGCAGCATCGCCTCGATGCGGGCGCGGATGTGGCGCGACAGCACCGGGCCGACGCCGGTCGAGGTGATGGCGACGGCGATCGGCGCGCGGTTGACCAGGGCGCCTGTATAGAAATCGCAGAGATCCGGCTTGTCGACCGCGTTGACCGGCACGCCCATTGTCCGGGCGGCATCGGCGACGGCCTTGTCGAGATCCCGGTCCTCGCGGGCGGAAAACACCAGGGCTGCACCGCTGAGATGCGCCGGACGGAAATCCTCCGCGATATGCTCGGCTTCGAAAAGGTCGATGGCTTTTTGGAGATCCGGCTCTACGGTCCTGGAGACGACGACGATCCTTGCGTTGGTTTCGCCCAGCAGGCGGACCTTGGCCGCGGCTTCGCCGCCATGGCCGACGACGAGCACCCTCCGGCCGGCGACCTTCATGAAAGCCGGAAACACGTCGAGCCTGGCCTGAGGCTTTTTCAGTGTTTTTCCAATGTCATCGCGGCCAGAAGCCATCTTCAGGGTCTCCGATCCCAGTCTGATGGCTCTAATGTAATCGGCGGCCCTCCGAAGCGCCGGGCACCGGTTTTCAAAGCTTCACGGAGAAGCGGAATAGTTTTTTCCGAATGTTCCGTTTGGCCAATTCCAATTCCGGCGGCAGCTCTTCCCGGCCCTCCTGCCCGCAGGTGGCGGAAAAGCCCGTTTTGCCGTTTCGCCTTCCTTGATGCCGCGGCGTAATTCGCATAGCCTTTTGCGCGGATTGGCGGTGCCGGTCGAGTGACCTGCCCGCGGCATCAGGGGGGTACGATGCGTCTCATCGGAATGCTGGTTGCGGCCGGCCTGCTCATGGTTTCGGCCGCCGACAATACCCGCGCAGCGGTGGTGGAAAATTTCCGGCTGGGCGGCTGGAACGGCAACGCCTACACGGATGACAAGAGCGGGCAATTCAGCACCTGCGTCGCCGCCGCCGACTATCGCAGCGGCATTACCCTTTATGTTCAGGTGGACGCATCCTACAACTGGGCAATCGGCTTTTCCGCGCCGCATTGGAACCTGAATGTCGGCGCCGATATCCCCCTGCAATACCGTATCGACCGGGGCGCCTGGCAGCACGGCGTGGCCAAGGCGACGTCGAAGAACCTCGCCCGCATGCAGATGCCGCCGAACGGCTATATCATCACCCGCTTCCGGCGCGGCCGGACGCTCTATGTGCATGACGGGACCTACGATTACGAATTCCGACTGACGGGCACCTCGAAACTGATGGCGCGCATGGCCAGATGCGTCGAACGCAATTCGGCCCGTTTCGGCGTTGCCCCCAACCTCGGGGCGGCTCAACCCGCAAAAACCGAAACGCCGCCGCCCGCGGCCTCGGATCCGCAACTCGCCGTCGAGGCGACCCAGGCCCTGTTCAACCTGATGGGAAGCGCCGGAATTTCGGGCCTGAAGCTCATTCCCGACGGCCAGCGCGAAACGGATCTCAACGGCCTGCATGCGGTTGCCGCCGACGACGCCCGCACGCTGGTTGCCCATATCTTCGCGCCCGGCAGCTATGCCAGCGAACAGGAGCTAATGTCGCTGGCGGTCGCCGACAGCCAGAAGGCCTGCTCGGAGGGCAGCTTCTCCTCCGGGTCGGAGCGGATTACGGAAGGCGGCAAGGACATCTACACCGGCTACGCCAATTGCGAGACCGGCGACCATCAGCTCATCGAACGGATCGCGATCGTCAAGCGCAAGGCCGGAGGGGTCTTCGTCTACGGCGTGGCCGATACCTATGTGGGCGAAGGCGGCGGCGCGCCGGTCTCCCCGCCGGAACTGACCGACCCGGAATTCTATGCGTCCGCGGCAGGGGCGGCGGAGTAAACCAAAAAGGCCGGCGAAGTCCGCCGGCCTTTCCGATTGCGACGAGTTCGAACGATCAGGCCGCGAAGTCCTTGATGAAGTCCTCGATCTGATGGGTAAGCGTCTGGGTCCGCTGTGCAACGAGGTTGACCGCCTCGCTTACCTCTCCGGCCGCATTTTTCGAACGGGCCGCGTTCTCCTCCATGCCGGACACGCTCAAATTCGCGTTCTGGGTGCTGGTCGAGGCTTCGTTCACACCGCGGGCGATTTCGCTGGTCGCGGCACTTTGCTGCGTGACGGCGGAGGCGATTGCGGTGGTTTCGGCTGTCACGTTGCCCATGATCTCGGTGATCTGATGGATGGACCGGGCGGCATCGCCGGTCGCATCCTGGATGGCCGCAATCTGCTGGGTGATGCTTTCGGTCGCCTTCGCGGTCTGGGTCGCCAGTTCCTTGACCTCGGATGCGACAACCGCAAAGCCCTTGCCGGCCTCGCCCGCACGTGCCGCCTCGATGGTCGCGTTCAGCGCCAGAAGGTTGGTCTGCTCGGCAATGGTCGAAATCAGCTGCACCACTTCACCGATTTCCTGAGCCGCGGCGGAGAGTGCGGCAACCTTGCCGTTGGTCACCTCGGTCGTTTCGGCTGCCTCGGTCACGACGGCCGTCGTCGATGCGACCCGCTGGTTGATTTCCTCGATCGAGGCGGACAGTTCCTCGGCGGCAGAGGCAACCGCCTCGACATGGCTTTGCGCAGACCCCGAGGCGGAGGCGGCGCCTTTGGCATGCGCCGTCGTATCGTCGGCAACGCCGTTCAGCACCGTCGCCGTGTCCTCAAGCTTCGTCATGGTTCCCGTCACGTCGACGATCAGTTCGGAAACCCCCGAGCGGAAGGTGTTGACCAGGGTTTCGCGATTCCTCATGCGTTCGATCCGATTTTCGTCCTCGGCCTTCTGCTTCGCAACGAGTTCCTCGCGCTGAGCCGCGCCATCGCGCAGAACCGTGATTGCGCCTGCAAGCTCGCCGATTTCATCCGAGCGGCGGCTTTCGGAAAGCTCGATACCGTAATCCCCTTCGGCCAGCCTGCCGACGGCGCGGGCAAAAGATCCGAGCGGCAGGATAATCGCCTGCATGACAAACCATCCGGCGCATGCCAGGGCGACCAGCACCAGCCCCAGATTGGCATAGGTCATGGTGTCCGCGGCCGCGGAGGCTGCCTCGTAGCTGGCGACCTCGGCAGCGACCTTCTGGCGCGCCTGGGCAAGATGGGTCTCGTACAATTCCATGGCACCGTCGACGGCTTCCGTCAGGTTTTCCGCCGCGCCGTCGAACTGGCCCATGAGCTTGTTGCCCTGCTCCGGTCCGCCCGCCACATAGGCTTCCGCCATGGTCCTGCCGGCTGCGTAATAGGCGGGGAAGTGTCCCTGCACCTCGGCGATCTTGTCCGACAAGTCCGAATAGCCGAGCTTTTCCGCAAGGGCGGTGGCCTCGGCACTGTCTTCCTTGAACCGTCCGGCGAATTCGGCGGCGACGTCGAAGCCGTCGTTCAGGCCGTCCAGACCGCGCGTTGCGGAGATATCGGTCAGCCATTGTTGCACCTGGACGACGTCGAACCGCATCTTCTGCAGGGAGATCGACAGGTTCATCCCGTCGGTGGAAAAGGTCATGGCTCTCGCGCCCAGTTGGGCCGCATTTTCTTCAAGCGACCCGAGATTGCGGACGGTCCCGAGGCTCAAGGCCGTGACCATGACGAATACGGCCGCAATGATGGCGACCATCTTTGATTTCAAACTTTTTGAGAGTGTCATTTTCCTGCCAGTCAAACAGGTGCTACGGCACGTGCACAGATTATCATTTCGGCAGGCAGAATAGCTAAACCCCTGTAATTAAATTCTTAATTAAAACGAGTTTTCTCAGCCTCCAGCCTCGGTACTAATCCCTAATACGTTGGTCGAAGACCTCATTCGGCAAAAAGAAAGACCGGAAAATCCGGTCTTTCGGCAAGGAATGTTTTGCAATGATTATTTCATCGCCTGCAACACGGAGACGTAGTTGGCGACCGCCGCGCCGCCCATGTTGAAGATACCGCCGATTTCGGCGTTCTTCACCTGGATGTCGCCGGCCGTAGCGGTGAGCTGCATCGCTGTGAGGACATGCATGGAGACGCCGGTCGCGCCGATCGGGTGGCCCTTGGCCTTCAACCCGCCGGAGGGATTGACCGGCAGCTTGCCGTCCATCTCGGTCCAGCCTTCGAGTGCCGCCCTTGCGCCTTCGCCTTCCGGCGTCAGGCCCATCGCCTCGTATTCGAGCATCTCGGCGATGGTGAAACAGTCGTGGGTTTCCACGAAGGAGAGATCCTCCAGCGCCAGATTGGCATCGCCCAGGGCCTCTCCCCACGCCTTCGAGCAGCCTTCGAATTTCAGGATGTCGCGCTTCGACATCGGCAGGAAGTCCTGCACATGGGACATGCCGCGGAAGGCGACGGCCTTTTTCATGCCAAGCGCGGTTGCCGGATCGGTCAGGACGAGCGCTGCCGCGCCGTCGGAGACCAGCGAGCAGTCGGTGCGTTTCAGGGGACCGGCGACGAAGGGATTCTTGTCGCTTTCCGCCCGGCAGAACTCGAAACCGAGATCCTTGCGCATCTGCGCGTAAGGGTTGCCCACACCGTTCTTGTGGTTCTTGGAGGCGATCCTTGCCAGCGCGTCGGACTGGTCGCCGTATTTCTGGAAATAGGCATCGGCGATCTTGCCGAAGACGCCCGCGAAGCCGGCGGGAATATCGCCGTCTTCCTTGAGATAGGAGGCTTTCAAGAGGTTCTTGCCGATTTCCGGGCCGGGCGTGGTGGTCATCTGTTCGACACCGACCACGAGCACGAAGCGCGCATCGCCGGACGCGATGGCGCGCACGCCCTGGTGAACGGCGGCCGAGCCGGTCGCGCAGGCGTTTTCGACACGCGTGGCCGGTTTGAACCTGAGGGCGGGATCCGCCTGGAGCACCAGGGAGGCGGTGAAGTCCTGCGCTGAAAAGCCCGCGTTGAAATGGCCGAGCAGGATCTCGTCGACATCTTCCGGCGAGATACCGGCGTCGTAGATGGCCTCGCTCGCCACCCTGACGATCATGCTCTCAACGGATTCCTCGGCATGTTTGCCGAAGGGCATATGCGCCCAACCCACCATGGCTGCTGTCATGACATCTCCTCCTGGGGCACCCTGCATTCAGCCGAAAGCAGACAAGATGCTCCGAATATTTCGAAATCGGCCCGCTTTCCGGTGGAAACATACGGTAGCTGGCCGATCCGGTCTCCTTATCAGTAAGGTGGAAGCGGCGGACAGGAAGTCCAGAGCCCTACAGGTTCCACCCAATGTAAGCCCGGCAAGACAGTTCCAGCTTCCCTGCCGCATTGCAAGAAGAAATTGACCTAAACGTCATAACTATTTAAATTCTTCTTATTTATCAGATAATTATCTTAATTCTCGACAATAACGTTCCATGATGAGGCCTGCCACCGCCGGGACCACGCCCCGTGTAACCAGCCTTGCCTGAAAACAGCCTTGTTAAGATTTTGTTCATATCTCTGTCACGAGAAACATGTAGAAACAAATCGTTCCGGACAAAATTGTTTTTCGAGACTTTTCAGTTGCTCCACCGGTCCCGCCCAGCGGGTCCGGTTTTTGCTTTTTTGTCCTCCGTTCCCGGCCCGTTTTTCACATTCCCGAGAAAATTTCAAAGAGGTCACTTGACCTCTCGATCCGCTGCATATAGCGATTCAAAGCGCTTTGAAACCGCAGCGACAGCTGCAAGGCAACGCGGATCCGGCAGAGCGCGGACCAGGATGCACCGGCATCTGCAAATCGAGACACCTTTCAAACGAACGGCAAGCCGCCTTCCCGTGCCCCCACACGAAGGCAGGCCGACATTGAAGCGGAACGGAGACGGGTTATGTTTGAAGAAGCCGAAACCGGCCAAGAGACGGAAATGCCTGTGAGAAAGATCAACGACCCGGACTGGTGGCGCGGCGCCGTGATCTACCAGATCTACCCGCGCTCCTTCCTGGACACCAATGGCGACGGCATCGGCGATCTGAACGGTGTCAGCGAGCGTATGGACTATATCGCCTCGCTTGGCGTGGACGCGATCTGGCTGTCGCCGTTCTTCACGTCTCCGATGGACGATTTCGGCTATGACGTGTCCGACTATGAAGACGTCGACCCGATGTTCGGCACGCTGGCGGATTTCGACCGGATGGTGTCCTCCGCTCATGAGCGCGGCCTGAAGGTGATCATCGACCTCGTCATCTCGCACACGTCCGACCAGCATCCGTGGTTCCGGGAAAGCCGGGCCTCGAAGGACAATGCCAAGGCGGACTGGTATGTCTGGGCAGATGCCAAGGCGGACGGAACGCCGCCGACCAACTGGCTGTCGCTGTTCGGCGGCCCGGCCTGGGAGTGGGACAGCCGCCGCTGCCAGTATTACATGCACAACTTTCTGACCAGCCAGCCGGACCTGAATTTCCATAACGATGAGGTCCAGGACGCGGTGCTGCGTGCCGCGAAATTCTGGCTCGACCGGGGCGTCGACGGTTTCCGTCTCGACACGGTGAACTTCTATTTCCATGACGCGGAGCTGCGCGACAACCCGCCGCTCAGCGGCGGAGCGGTGCCGACCACCGTCGATGCGAGCAACCCTTACGGTTATCAGGACCATGTCTACGACAAGACGCGGCCGGAAAATCTCGTCTTTCTGGAACGTCTCCGGGCCCTGCTCGACAACTATCCGGGCACCACGTCTGTCGGCGAGATCGGCGCGGACGGCCAGGCCGTCGAACTGACCGCCTCCTATACGGAAGCCGGCAAACGCATCCACATGGCCTACAGTTTCGACCTGCTGACGCCGCAGCATTCGGCCGCCTATATCCGCAGCACGGTCGAGGAAATGGACGCCGGAATCGGCTCAGGCTGGGCGAGCTGGGCGCTCTCCAACCACGATGTGAAACGGGTCGCCAGCCGCTGGGGCGACGGTCTCGACCTGAAGAAATTCGCACCGCTGGAAGCCGCACTCTGCGCCTCCCTGCGCGGCACACCCTGCATCTACCAGGGCGAGGAACTCGGCCTGACCCAGGCGGACGTGCCTTTCGAGAAGCTGCAGGATCCCTACGGCATCCGCTTCTGGCCGGAATACAAGGGCCGGGACGGCTGCCGCACGCCGATGCCCTGGGTGAAGGACAATGCCAATGCCGGTTTCTCCGATGCGGAGCCCTGGCTGCCGATCGCGCCCGAGCATCGTGAGCTGGCCGCCTTCGAACAGGACCGGGACGAGACCTCCATCCTGAACCGCAACCGGGCCTTCTACGCTTGGCGCCAGGGCCGGACGGCCCTCAAGAAGGGCGATATGGCCTTCCTTGACAGTCCGGGCGAAACGCTGGTCTTCACCCGCAGTTTCGAGGGCGAAACCGTGTTGTGCGCGTTCAATCTGGGCGACTGCGCCGAGACGTTCACCGTACCCGGCCTGGAACTGGAAAGCCTGAACGCGCCGGGCTTCGGCGGGACCGTCTCCGGTTCCGAGATCCATGTCAGCAGCCTCGACGCGGTGTTCGCGCGGGTGAAATCCTGATTTCCTCCCTTCAAAAGACCTCCCGGCACGGCTAAACAGGCGTGCCGGGGCTTTTCCGGCTCCAGAAGAAATCGCCGGACCATTCATGACAAACCGTTTGCCCCTTTCCGTCTTCATTATCGCCCGGAACGAAGCCGACCGGATTTCGCGGCCGATCGAAAGCGTGAAGGACTGGGCGGACGAGGTGATCGTCATCGACAGCGGCTCGACCGACGATACGGTTACGGTCGCCGAACGCCTCGGTGCCAGGGTCGTGCACCATGACTGGCGGGGATACGGGCCGCAGAAACGGGCCGGCGAGGACCAATGCCGCAACGACTGGCTGCTGAACCTTGACGCGGACGAGGAGGTCACGCCGGAGCTTGCCGCCGAGATCCGGGCGAAATTCGACGACGGCAGCTACCTTGACGCCGACGGCTGGCGCATCATGATCCGCGACATGTACGCCCATGAAAGCGCCCCTGCCCCCTGGGCCTACGGCTACCACCAGATCCGGCTCTACGACCGGCGCAAGGGACGGTTTTCCGACTCCACCGTCCACGACACGGTCCGCCCGCAGGAAGGCGCCAGGATCGCCAGTCTCTCCGGCATCATGGCGCACCGCTCGATCCGGTCGCTGGACTTCCAGGTCGACAAATACAACCGCTATTCCGGCATGCAGGTGGAGGACATGCGCGCCCGCGGCCGCACCCTGCCGCGCTCGCGCCTGCTGACCGAATTCCCGGTCAGCTTCCTCAAGGCCTATTTCGTGCGCAAATACCGCAAATACGGCTGGTGGGGCCTGATCCTCTCCCTCAACTACGCCCATGCTCGCTTCCTGAGGGTGGCGAAAGCGTATGAGGCGGAGCTGCTGGAGAAGCGTAACCCCCTCGAATAACGTCCGGGCGGCCCTAACACCTCAAGGTTGGCAGGTGCGAGGCAAGACGATCCTCTCGCAATTCTTCGTCTTTCGTCGAAACGGGACCGGATGACATCTCAAGCCCAGATCGGCACTGCTCGAACGACATCAGCGTTTGAGCACGATTACGCGCATTTGCGCCGCCAAGTTCCCTTGAGTAAGGCATAACTTTACTTAGAAGGTGAATGGCATGTAATATTGCAACCATAGATATTTAGTTGATTGATTTAGGATGAAGCCCATGGGTAAAAAGCCTGCCAGATCCCGGAAATCCGGCAATCGGACCGCAAAGAAAGCGATCGATCCCTCCAAAACTCTGGATGCGGCACCGAAGCTTGGCAAGCGTGTCCTCAATGTGCTTCCCGATGCCACCGATTTGCGGGACCGCATTTATGAGCCCACACTTCTCGATCTCTCCCTCGCACTGGACCCGCCAGATACTTCCGTCAGTCCGATCAGGGACCAGAAAAGCGAAGGAGCATGTACGGGCTTTGCCCTTTCAAGCGCGATCACACTCTTGAACCGGCAACGCTACGGGCGTCTTTTACCGCCTGTCGTCGCCCCCGTGGCCAGCGCGCGAATGCTTTACGAAATGGCCAAGCTCAACGACGAGTGGCCGGGTGAGGATTATGAAGGTTCGAGCATTCGCGGCGCTCTCAAGGGCTTTTTCAACAACGGAGCCTGCCGGGACGACCTCGCTCCCTACAAGGAGGGCGAAAAAGGCTGGCAGCTTGGGGTCGATCAGGCCAAGGACGCCAGAGACGTCGGTCTCGGGGCCTATTACCGTCTGCGACCGAACATCATCGACTACCACGCAGCCCTGAACGAATCCGGCGTCATCTATGTCTCGGCGAAAGTCCATCGCGGCTGGCAGAATCCGCCGAAAGGCGACATCCAACTTTCGCATCTGACCGAAGGCGGTCATGCCTTCATCGTTGTCGGCTACGATCGTGAAGGCTTTCTTATCCAGAATTCCTGGGGAGAAGGCTGGGGCGGCTTCAACGGCCGGCCGGGCATCGCCCGGTGGCGCTACGAAGATTGGGCGGCAAATGTAATGGATGCCTGGGTTTTGAGACTGTCCGTTCCCACGCCGGAAGCCTTCGACCTGACGGTCTCCGAGCCGGGGGCGGAAAGCGCAGGCCTTTTTGCAGTCCCCGAGGTCCGTGCGCCCCGGCGTGAAGAAATCGTCGGCCACTTCATCCATCTCGACGACGGGCACCTGGTGGAACGCGGCAAATATCCGACGCCGATTTCCACCATCCAGGAAACCGCCGATTTCCTGGCGGACGAGCAGGCGACGGCGGACCGCGACTACCAGCACCTCGTCCTCTACGCTCACGGCGGCCTGAACGATCGGAACGCCAGCGCAAACCGCGTGCGCAAAATGAAGGAAGTCTTCAAACGCAATAGAATTTATCCCGTGCATTTCATGTGGGAGACCGGGTTTTACGAGACCCTAAGCGATATCATTTTCTCAGCCAGTGCAAAGGCCGAGGCCCGGGTGGGCGGTATTTCGGATTTCTTCGACCGTGTCCTGGAAGTGGCGGCGCGCGGAGCCGGGCGTGCAATCTGGCGCGACATGAAGCGGGATGCGGAAAAAAGCTTCTCTGGTTCCGGCGGCGGAAGACACGCCCTGGAATCGCTGCTCAAAGGCAATGCCAAGCGTTCCAAACCGCTCCAGATCCACCTGATCGGTCACAGTGCGGGGTCCATCCTCCTCGGTTACATGCTGAAGACCCTCGATACGGTCAACCCGCTCAAGTCACCGATCAGCTCGTGCTCTCTCATGGCACCGGCCTGCACGATCGATCTGTTTCACAAACTCTACGAACCCAATATCGGCAAGGCGGGTTCCGCGAGCGGTCTCGCGAAGCTGTGGCAATACAACCTCATCGATCAGCGGGAACAGGACGACAGCGTCGGCCCGTATCGGAAGTCGCTTCTTTATTTCGTGTCGAACGCCTTCGAAGACGAAAAAGCGACAAAGCTTCTCGGTATGGAAATCTTCGCCAAGGAGCTCACACTCAAAAAGGACCATACGATCCACTATGCGGGCCGGTCCGCCGCTTCCATCACCGACAGCGAGTCCCATGGCGGCTTCGACAACGACCGCGCGACCATGAACAACATCCTCAAGAACATCCTGGGCAAACGCCCTTCCCCTTCCAACGGTTTTCAGCCGGAGGACATGAAAGGATATTGATTCCCTCCGCCCGAATATGCTGACGGGTCCGACGAAATGCCGGGCCGCCCCCTCACGCAGAATCGATCAGCACCTTCTCGGCAACCTGATGCCGTTCGACGCGGATCGGCTGGCGGACACCGTTGGTCTGGTGGAAATGCTCCAGGCGGCGGATGGTCGTCGGGGTGAGCATGTGACCGCGGGACAGGACGAGCTCGTGGTTGCTCTCCGTCAGGGCGTCGTCGATCAGGATGTCGCCCGGACGCAGAGAGCGGATGTAGCATTCGCTGACGAGCAGCCGCTTTTCCTCCGGCACGTCGTCCATCAGGACTTCCTTGGCGAGTTCCAGAAGCTTCGGATCGTATTTGCGCCTGTTGATCGTCAGCGCCTCGAAGGAGGCCGCGTCCGGGCCGGCTTCCGGGCTTGCGTACCAGAGATCCGTCAGAAGCTTGATGATGCGGGAGACAAGGGGGATGTCCTTGGCCTTGGGCCCGTCCTTCGGAAACCCGGAGCCGTCATAGCCGCGGGCGGAGAAGAACAGGTATTCCGATACTTTTTCAAGCTGCGGAATGTTCTTCAGGAGTTCCCGGGTCTGGGCGGGAGACCGGTTGAGAATGTCCCGTTCCTGGTCCGTCAGGCTGCGCGCGGCGCGGTAGCGGGCCAGGATGTCCTTCGGCAGCAACGCCTCGCCCAGCGGCGAGAGCATCACCGCCATTTCAAGCTCCCAGGTCTTCCTCATTCCGAGGGCCTTGGCGAGCTTGAGCGCCTGCTTGCGGACCGTACCCGTGCGGCGGAAAGCTTCCGGATGGAACAGGGCCATCATGTCGATCAGCAGTTTGATCGAACCCGCCAGCGTCCGTTCGAGCAGCGCCCGGTTCTTCGCGAGCTGCAGATGATGGGCGAGCGCCGTTTCCATGGCCGCCGCGAGGTCCTTCGGCTGGACCGGCTTTTCCAGGAACATGAAGGCGTGACCCTCGTTCAGGGATTTCTTTATCGCCTCGGCGGACGTTTCCCGCGTGAGCATCACCCGCGCTGCCTGCGGAGCCAGGGTTTCCGTGGCGCGCAGGAAGGCGGTACCGCCCCGGCCCGGCAGGTTGTAACTGGAAAAGATTACCGCGGCGCCGTTGTTCTGCTTCAAAAAGAGCAAGGCATCATCGGAATCCGAAAAGCATACGACATTCAGTTGCTCGCCAAAAAGACGTTTAAACCCTGCCTGTACTTTCGTATCCGCGTCTGCGACTATAATCAGGTCCGTGTTTTTCTCCATGCACGGCCTCCCTTTCCACCGAAGCATGGCTGGCGATACATCGTCTCAGCCTGGTCATCTGAGAGATCGTCCCACAAGACCCATAACAAATACTTGCCGGAAAGCTATAATCTTAATCACTTACTTTACGTAATGATTCCTAAGTCATTCTGACACCGGGAAATTCGGCAGTGGCGTCTTTTCGCCGGCCGACTGAAAGCAACCGGCATTGTTCCGCAGCTTTGCGCGTCCTGGCGGAACTCTCTTGAAACACGGCCGGATCGGTTCCTATTCAAACCGAATTGGTATTATAAGGCGCCATGCTTGATGTGCTGATCATTGGTGCCGGTCCGGCGGGGCTCTACGCGGCGGACCGCCTGGCCGCGGACGGCTTTTCCGTTACCGTCATCGAACACATGGCGTCGCCCGCGCGGAAGTTCCTGATGGCCGGACGCGGCGGGTTGAATCTCACGCACAGCGAGGATCTGGAGACGTTTCTCGGCTGCTACCGTTCCGCAAAAAATTTTCTTTCCCCGATGATTCGGGATTTCCCGCCCGGGGCCCTTGAGGCCTGGTGCCACGGCCTCGGACAGGAGACATTTACCGGCAGCAGCGGCCGGGTGTTTCCCAGGGCCATGAAAGCCTCGCCCCTGCTCCGGGCCTGGCTGCGGCGGCTGGAGGCAAATGGTGCGCAACTGCTGACCCGTCACGAGTTCACCGGGTTTGCGGATGACGGGATGGCCCTGATCCGGTCCGAGGGGGATCCGCCGCGCGCCTTCCCGGCCCGTGCGGTGCTGCTGGCGCTTGGCGGCGCGAGCTGGCCGAAGCTCGGATCGGACGCCGCCTGGGTTCCCGTTCTGGAAGCCAGGGGGATCGAGGTGGCCCGCTTCCAGCCGGCGAATTGCGGGTTCCGGATCGCCTGGAGCGCCTTGATGACGGAGCGCTTTGCGGGAACGCCGCTCAAGCGTATCGGACTGCGCCACGGCGCGGGATCCGTCCTTGGCGAGGCCGTGATTTCCGCACAAGGGCTGGAAGGCGGTGCCGTCTATGCGCTTTCGGCGGAACTGCGCGAAACGATCAATCGCCAGGGCAGCGCGGAGCTTTACATCGATCTCCGTCCGGCATTCTCCGTTGAAGAGCTTGCGGCAAAGCTCGCCCGGCCACGCGGCAAGCAATCCGTTTCGACCTTCCTGAAAAAGGCCCTGAACCTGAAGCCGGAGGAACAGGCGCTTCTGAGAGAAGCCGGGCCGCCGCCACAAGCGCCCGAAGCGCTGGCGGCCGGGATCAAGGCGGTTGCTCTCAGATGCGAAGCGCCCTACGGGATCGAGCGGGCGATTTCCTCGGCCGGCGGCATTGCCCTTGACGAGGTCGACAACGGCCTGATGCTCCGAAAGCTGCCCGGTGTTTTTGCAGCCGGCGAAATGCTGGACTGGGAGGCGCCGACCGGCGGATATCTGCTGCAGGCCTGTTTCGCCATGGGCCACAGGGCTGCGGAGGGCATTTCCGGCTATCTGAACGCCAGCAAGGGAGACCAGAGGCGATGACGGTGCTTTACGTGGATGCGGATGCCTGCCCGGTGAAGGACGAGGCGATCCGGGTCGCAGAGCGGCACGGAACACCGATCAAGATCGTCTCCAACAGCTGGATGCGCCTGCCCGAGGGAGATCTGATCGAACGTGTGGTGGTGCCGGAGGGACCGGATGTCGCCGACGACTGGATCGCGGAGCGCGCGCAAAAGGGCGACGTGGTTGTGACCGCCGACGTTCCGCTTGCGGCGCGCTGCGTGAAGGCGGGCGCCCTGGTGATTTCACCCAGCGGCAAACCGTTCCGCGAGGATGCCATCGGCATGCGGCTTGCCATGCGCGACCTCAACACGCATCTGCGCGAAATCGGCGAAATCCGCGAAAGCGGCCCGACCTTCACCAAACAGGACCGGTCGCGCTTTCTCAATCAGCTTGAAACCACCATGCGGGCGGCGAAGCGGATGGCGGGAGAAGGCTAAGGGCAGCGCGACATCGTCGTAACGTACCGCGCCGGTCTTCAAAAAAACTCCCTGCAAGGCGGGGGAGGAAGAACACCTTGCAGGGAGGAGCCGGAACCCCCGTTCGAGGGGCGATTGCACACCGGCGTAAGATCGGCCGCCGGCCCGCGGTTTCGCGGGACGGCGGACAAATGGTTACCGGCAGAAGCGGTACTGACCCGAATAAGACAGGAAATAACCGGTGTTCGGGTTGAAGGAGCGGTACTTGCGGCTGCAGTAATTGTACCAGGCCGGGCTCCACGGGGCCGGACGGTAATAAACCGGGGCCGGGGCCGGACGATAGACCGGGGCCGGAGCCGGGTAATAAGCCGGCGGCGGCGCATAATAGCGAGGCTGCGACAGAGCGGAGCCGAGAATGGCGCCCGCGGCGAGCCCGCTGGCAACGCCGACGCCGACCTGCCAGCCCTTGGCGGCTTCGGCGGGCGTTGACTGGGTGGTAAGCGTAGCTCCGGCAACAAGCGTAAGTGCTGTGGCGGTGATTGCGATTTTCTTGAACATGACGGTGTCCCTTCCTTTCTGTGAGGCCCTGCATTCCGCCTCAGTTCATGAAGTCACGTTAGCCCCACCGCCCAAAGCGCACTGTGATCGGAGTCACAGGCAGGCGCTTTCCGTTATTTCCGTAACGTCCAGGACGAATTCCGGTTCCAAAAGCTAACTTCCGGAATTTGGCCTTTTTGGGATCGGATATTTTTCGGGACACTTCATCCCGCCGGCTCTTCGCCCGGTCCCGGGAAAGCGGACAGCAATCTCAGGGGCTTGCCGGCATCGGACATACCGCTGTTTCGCGGACCGATAAGGGGTTGGTTAAGCGCCTTTGCAAACCTTCTCTTGCCGGAATCCTCTCTTCGACATACATTACGCGTCATCGGCACGCGTTGTGCCGTACGGGACATGACGAAAGACCCGGTGAGACTGACTTCGGCGGCTGCTCCATTAAGCGCTGCTCTGAATTACCAAGCTTTCCGTTTCTTGTTGACTTCTCGTATATCCGCGCCCTGCCGGAAACGGTGAGGCGCATCACCTAACGGAAAGGTTTCTCCATGCGTGAGAACGGCACCATCAAATTCTTCAACCATGACCGCGGCTTCGGCTTCATCACGCCGGAAAACGGCTCGAAGGACGTCTTCGTCCACATCACCGCGTTCGAGCAGGCCGGTATCGGAACGCCGGTTGAAGGCGCTAAGATCTCCTTCGTGGCAGAAGACGACCGCCGCGGCCGCGGCAAGCAGGCCGCTCAGCTCGAGCTGATCTGAGTTTGAGGTTTTCTTCCGCGGCGGAGCCAGAAGAGCACCGGTACGGAAGCACCTGACGAAAACGGGGCCATCGGGCCCCGTTTTTTTTATCCGTCTTCAGGTTTCAAGAGATCCGGGCGCGCCGTCCCTTCCCCCTACAGCATGCAGTCCAGCAATTCCTTGTCGCCGATCACGCCGACGATGGCGCCGTTCTTCTGGACGACTACCGGCTCCGCGCTGGATTGCTTCAACTTGGCCACGTCGCGGATCGGCGTGTTGGTTTCGCAGGTCAGTCCGCTGGCCAGCGAGCCCGGCAGACTGCCCGGCGGCACCATGATGTCGCGGGCGCGGAGCACGTTGAGCGGGTTCATGTGGCTGACGAAATCGGCGACATAGTCGTTTGCCGGCGTCTTGACGATCTCCTGCGGCGTGCCGAGCTGGATCACCCTGCCGCCTTCCATGATCGCGATCCGGGTGCCGATCTTGGCGGCCTCGTCCAGATCGTGGCTGACGAAGATGATCGTCCGGTTGAGTTCCTTCTGCAGGTCCAGAAGCTCGTCCTGCAGCTTGTCGCGGATCAGCGGATCGAGCGCGGAGAACGGCTCGTCCATCAAGAGGATCGGCGCGTCGGTGGCGAAAGCACGGGCGAGACCCACGCGCTGCTGCATGCCGCCGGAAAGCTCGTGGACGTATTTCTCGCCCCAGCCGGTCAGACCGACCAGCTTGAGCTGTGCCTCCACCTTTGCGGCCCGTTCCTTCGCCGGCATGCCGGCGAGTTCCAGGCCGAAGCCGACATTCTCGGCGACCGTGCGCCAGGGCAGCAGGCCGAATTGCTGGAACACCATGGCGATGCGGCTGCGGCGCAATTGCCTCAAGGTGTTTTCCGGGCAGGTCTCCGGGTTCACATAGCCGGTGCCGTCATGCACCTGGACCTCGCCACGGATGACCGGGTTGAGGCCGTTCACCGCGCGCAAGAGCGTCGACTTGCCGGACCCGGAGAGGCCCATCATCACGATGACCTCGCCTTCATGAATGTCGAAGGTCGCGCCCGCGACGCCAAGGATCTGGCCGGTCTCCGCCTGGATTTCCTGGCGCGTCCTGCCCTGATCGATCAGCGGCAGGGCGCTTTTCGGGTTGTCGCCGAAGACGATGTCGACGTCCTTGAAGGAGACGATCGGAGCGGTCGAAGTATCGCTCATCGCTTGCCCCCCTCTTCGGCGCGGAAGAAGCGGTCGAGAACGATGGCGATCAGCACGATGCAGACACCGACCTCGAAGCCCTGCGCGATGTTCACGGTGTTGAGCGCGCGCAGCGTCGGTACGCCGAGCCCGTCGGCGCCGACAAGGGCGGCGATCACCACCATGGACAGCGACAGCATGATGGTCTGGGTGAGACCCGCCATGATCTGCGGCAAGGCATAGGGCAGCTCGATCTTCCAAAGAAGCTGGGACCTGGTCGCTCCGAAGGCCTCGCCCGCTTCCAGAAGCGCCACAGGTGTCGAGGACACGCCAAGCTGGGTCAGGCGGACCGGAGCAGGGATCGCAAAGATCACCGTCGCGATCAGGCCCGGCACCATACCGAGACCGAACAGGATCAGCGCCGGGATCAGATAGACGAAGGTGGGGATGGTTTGCATCAGGTCGAGCACCGGACGCAGGGCGGCGAAGAAGCGCGGATTATGCGCGGCATAGACACCGACCGGCACACCGACGAGCATGCAGACCACAGAGGCGGCGATCACCAGGGCCAGTGTCTCCGTGGTCTCTTCCCAGTAGCCCTGATTGATGATCAAGAGCAGCGAGACGGCGACAAAGACGGCGAAGAGGATCTTCCGCTGCACGGCGTAGCCGATGGCGACCGCGATGGCGACGATGATCAGAGGATGCGGCGTCTGCAAGAGCCACAGGATCCCGTCGATCATTGTTTCCAGAACGAGCGAAATACCGTCGAACACCCAATAGGCGTTGTCGGTCAGCCAATCGACCAGAGCCTTCGCCCAGTGCCCGATCGGCAGTTTGTGGTCCGTCAGCCAGTGCAACCTGCCGCCCCTCTTTTTTGATTATCTTGAAACGAAGACGCCGGCAGTCACGCCGGCGTCCCGTCTGACCTCGAGATCAGAGGCCGAGAGCCTCCTTGACGGCCGCGAAGCTGTCGCCGCCGTCGAAGGTCTTCACGTCGGCAAGCCAGCTTTCGAACGTGGCCGGATGCACTTTCAGCCACGCGGCCGCGGCTTTCTGCGGATCTTCGCCGTCGTTCAGGATCGCTCCCATGATCTCGTTTTCCATCGGCAGCGAGAATTCGAGGTTCTCCAGGAACTTGCCGACATTCGGGCATTCCTTGGTATAACCAGCGCGCACGTTGGTGTAGACCGTGGCACCGCCGTAGTTCGGGCCGAAGATGTCGTCGCCGCCTTCCAAATACGCCATGTCGAAATTGGCGTTCATCGGGTGTGGTTCCCAGCCCAGGAAGACGATGTCCGCCTCGCGCTTCTCGGCGCGGGCCACCTGGGCGAGCATGCCCTGTTCAGAGGATTCGACGACCTCGAAGCCTTCCAGATCGAACAGGTTCTCGTCGATCATGCCGATGATCAGCCGGTTGCCGTCGTTGCCCGGCTCAATGCCGTAGATCTTGCCGTCGAGATCGTCCTTGAACTTGGCGATGTCGCCGAAGCTCTTCAGGCCCTTGTCGTAGGTGTATTTCGGTACGGCGAGGGTGTATTTCGCGCCTTCCAGGTTGGCCCGCACGGTTTCCACGGAGCCGTCCTCACGGTAGGCCTTGATGTCGCCTTCCATGGTCGGCATCCAGTTGCCGAGAAAGACATCGATGTCCTTGTTCTTCAGCGAAGCGTAGGTCACCGGCACAGACAGGATCTTCACCTCGGGTTCGTAGCCGAGAGCTTCCAGAACCACCGAGGTGGCCGCCGTGGTTGCCGTGATGTCGGTCCAGCCGACATCGGAGAAGCGGACGGTCTTGCAGCTTTCCGGATCGTTTGCGAGCGCCGTTCCGCAAAGCATCAGTCCAAGCGCCAGTCCCCCAGCGAGTTTCGCTGCTGTTTTCATCGATGTACCTCCTATGGAAAGTCGACTTTTTTGTTTTGCTGCAGGGTGCGGCCTCAGCCCACCGGCCTTCCAGCCCCGTTTCTTGATGCTTAGCCTGCCGAAAACAGATCCAAACATCCACCGGAAAAATTTGCAAGTTTTCATTGATTGACTGATCAATTAAAAATAAGACACCCTCAGGTCATGACCACACACGTGGCCGGTTCGGGAGATCGCGATGCCCAAGGTCGGAATGGAAGCGGAACGGCGGCGCAGCCTCATCGACGCGACGGTCGATGCAATTCACGAGCGCGGATACAGCGACGTGACCATGGCGCAGATCGCCAAGCGGGCGGGCGTGTCCGGCGGCCTGGTGCATCACTATTTCGGCTCCAAGGATCAGCTGCTGGCCGCGACCATGCGCCACTTGCTGACGGAACTCGGCCGGGCGATCCGCGACAGCCTTGCCCAGGCGGAAACACCACGCGAACGCATCTCGGCAATCATCGAGGGCAACTTCGCCGTCGACCAGTTCCAGCCTGCGGTGATCGCTGCCTGGCTCGCCTTTTACGTCCAGTCCCGGACCACGGAAAGCAACAACCGTCTCCTGAGGATCTACGCCGCCCGGCTCGCCTCCAACCTGACCGTCAGCCTTCGGGCCTTCATGCCTCAGGACGACGCCCGGCGCGTTGCCGAAGGCACGGCCTCCATGATCGACGGGGTCTGGATCCGCCAGGCGCTCAGCGATGCCCAGACAGACCGGCGGGCCGCCATCGCGCTCGTCGAGGATTATGTGGAAACCCAAATCGCCGCGCACGCTTCACGCGATGCGAACCGCTGAGCCGGCCGGAGCCTTTCATGACCGATCAATTCGATTTCATCATCGTCGGTGCGGGCTCGGCCGGGTGCGCCATGGCCTCCCGGCTGTCGGAGGACCCGAAAAACAGGGTGCTGGTGCTGGAATTCGGCGGAACGGATGCCGGGCCGCTGATCCAGATGCCGGCCGCGCTTTCCTATCCGATGAACATGCCGCTCTACGACTGGGGCTTCGAAAGCGAACCGGAACCGCATCTCGGCGGACGGCGCCTCGCCACGCCGCGCGGCAAGGTGATCGGAGGCTCCTCCTCCATCAACGGCATGGTCTATGTGCGCGGCCATGCCTGCGACTTCGACACCTGGGAAGAGATGGGCGCGCGCGGCTGGGGCTACCGTCACGTGCTGCCCTACTACAAGCGCCTGGAGCACAGCCACGGCGGCCAGAACGGCTGGCGCGGCACGAACGGTCCGCTGCACGTCCAGCGCGGCACCAAGTGGAATCCGCTGTTCGACGCATTCAAGCAAGCCGGCGAAGAGGCCGGTTACGGCGTGACCGCCGATTATAACGGCGAGCGCCAGGAAGGCTTCGGCGACATGGAGATGACGGTCCACCGAGGCCGCCGCTGGTCTGCCGCAAACGCCTATCTGAAGCCTGCGCTCAGGCGCGGCAATCTGGAGCTGATCAAGGGTGCACTGGTGCGCAGGGTGCTGATCGAAAACGGCCGTGCGGTCGGCGTGGAATTCGAGACCGGCGGCGAATTACGCGAGGCGAGGGCTGCCCGCGACGTGGTCCTGTCGGCCTCCTCGATCAACTCGCCGAAAATCCTGATGCAGTCCGGTATCGGCCCGGCGGAGCATCTGACCGACATGGGGATCGCGGTGGTCGCCGACCGGCCCGGCGTTGGCGCCAACCTGCAGGACCATCTGGAACTCTACCTGCAGCAGGCCTGCACCCAGCCGATCACGCTCTACAAGCACTGGAACCTGATCTCCAAGGCGCTGATCGGGGCGCAATGGCTGTTCTTCAAACAGGGGCTCGGGGCGTCGAACCAGTTCGAAAGCTGTGCCTTCATCCGCTCGAAGGCGGGCATCAAATACCCGGACATCCAGTACCATTTCCTGCCGTTCGCCGTGCGCTACGACGGCCAGGCGGCCGCCGAAGGCCACGGCTTCCAGGCCCATGTCGGGCCGATGCGCTCGAAATCGCGCGGACGGATCCGGCTGACCTCCGGCGATCCGCACGCAAAACCGTCGATCCTGTTCAACTACATGTCCGTCGAAGAGGACTGGGAGGATTTCCGCACCTGTATCCGCCTGACGCGGGAGATTTTCGGCCAGGAGGCCTTCGTGCCCTATCGCGGCAAGGAGATCCAGCCGGGCGAACACGTGCAGAGCGACGAAGCACTGAACGACTTCATCCGCGAGCATGTCGAAAGCGCCTATCACCCGTGCGGCACGTGTAAAATGGGCGCCGCCGACGATCCGATGGCCGTGGTCGATCCGGAATGCCGGGTGATCGGCGTGGAGGGCCTCAGGGTTGCAGACAGTTCGATCTTCCCGCAAATCACCAATGGCAATCTGAACGCTCCCTCGATTATGGTTGGCGAAAAGGCATCCGATCATATTCTCGGCAAGGATCCGCTGCCGGCGTCCAATCAGGACCCGTGGATCAACCCGGACTGGGAAACCAGCCAGCGCTGAATTCGTTTACCGGAAAGCCGTTTCAGACAGATACACAGGAGCCCAACCCATGCGCGCCCAACCGCAAGCTTCGCACTATATCGGCGGCTCTTATCTGGAGAGCCAGAGCGGAACGCCGTTCGACTCGCTCTATCCGGCGACCGGGGAGGTGATCGCCCGCATCAAGGCCGCGGACGACGCGGTGATCGAGGCCGCGATCAGGACCGCCAGGGAGGCCCAGAAGAAGTGGGCGGCAACACCGCCGGTGGAACGGGGCCGCATTCTGCTGAGGGCTGCGGAGATCCTGCGCGAACGGAACCACGAACTGTCGGTTCTGGAGACGCTGGATACCGGCAAACCGCTGCAGGAAACGCTGGTCGCCGATGCGGCCTCGGGCGCCGACTGCCTGGAATATTACGGCGGCCTGGCGGCGACGCTTACCGGCGAGCATATCGATCTCGGCGGTTCGTTTGCCTACACCAAGCGCGAACCGCTCGGCGTCTGCTTCGGCATCGGCGCCTGGAACTATCCGATCCAGATCGCCTGCTGGAAGGCCGCGCCCGCGCTGGTCTGCGGCAACGCGATGATCTTCAAGCCCTCCGAGGTCACCCCGCTCAGCGCCCTGAAGCTCGCCGAAGCGCTCACCGAAGCAGGTCTGCCGGACGGTGTCTTCAATGTCATCCAGGGCTTCGGCGATGTCGGCGCGAAACTGGTTGCCCATCCGGATATCGCCAAGGTATCGCTGACCGGCTCCGTGCCGACCGGTGCCAAGGTCGCGGCCCTGGCCGGGGAGCACCTGAAGAAGACCACACTGGAGCTCGGCGGCAAGTCGCCGCTGGTCATCTTCGAAGACGCGGATATCGAAAACGCTGTATCCGCGGCGATCAACGCCAATTTCTATTCCACCGGGCAGATCTGTTCCAACGGCACGCGGGTGTTCGTGCACGCCGACATCAAGGAACGTTTCGTCGCCCGCCTCGCCGAACGCACCGCCGGCGCCGTCCTGGGCGATCCGCTGGACGAGAGCACTAATATCGGCCCGCTCGTTTCCAGGCAGCAATTCGAGAAGGTGCTGCATTACATGCAGGTCGGCCAGCAGGAAGGCGCCCGGCTGGTCTGCGGCGGCGGGGCCGCGAAGGTGGAAAGTTTCCCGGACGGCTATTTCGTCCAGCCGACGGTCTTTGCCGATGTCAAGGACGGCATGCGCATTGCCCGCGAAGAGATCTTCGGCCCCGTGCTGAGCGTGCTCGATTTCGATGATGAGGACGACGTGATCGCCCGGGCGAACGATACGCAATTCGGGCTGGCTGCCGGTGTCTTCACGAAGGACATCCAGCGCGCGCACCGGGTGATCGACCAGCTCCAGGCCGGCACCTGCTGGATCAACACCTACAACCTGACCCCGATCGAAATGCCCTTCGGCGGCTACAAGAAATCCGGCATCGGCCGTGAGAACGGCCACGCGGCGATCGAGTATTACAGCCAGATCAAGAGCGTCTACGTGGAAATGGGCGGCGTGGAGGCGGCGTTCTAGAGACGGGATTTAGAGCATCGTGCGATAACTCTGCACCATTTGATGTTTGGAAAGCAGCCCATCCTTCGAGACAGCGCTTCGCGCTTCCTCAGGATGAGGACGGTGGATGTGGCAAGCTCACCGCTTCATCCGCTTGCACAGCCTCATCCTGAGGAGTCTGGTCCAGCCAGGCGTCTCGAAGGATGGGCCACACCCCGGGCCATTTTCCGGTCGCAATCGCCCTCCACGGCACCGCCTGCCTTTACCTTCTTCCAGCAAAAGTTCCTTTACGGATTGACCTTTACCGGGTGCACAACCAGATAAGGAACATCCGGCTCACGGAAATCTCCAGGAAACCTATGAATCGTACCATTCTCGACCCTGCCCCGCGCAGCTACGCGCCGCATGTCTATCTTCTGGCCCGCTCCAGGCGCGGCAGCGCATGCGCGCCGGACAAGCAGAGCTTTGAAGACATCCGGGACTGGCTGCTGCATGAGGCCACCCGGATCGACAGCGTCATGCTGATGTTCGAGGAATTCATGTGGCGCTGCCATGCCGCCGGGCTCGGCATCGACCGGACGTCCCTGCATATCGGAACGCTGCACCCGCGCGTGATCGGCTTTTCGTGGATGTGGAACAGCCAGGACCGGTTCTGCGACGAGCTGGCCGCCGATTCCGGCGCCGCAACCCATGCGACTTTCACCCGCAATCCGCTTTATACGGTGATGTCGGAAGGCCAGACCATCAAGGTCGACCTGCAGACCGAGGAAGGCGCCAATTCCGCCCCGCTGATGCGGGAGCTGGCCGACCAGGGCTACACAAACTATGTCGCCTGGCCGATGACCTCTTCCGGCACGATGCGCAATGCGATGACGCTCGCTACGAAACGAAAGGGCGGATTTGCGCCGGAGCTGAAGCTTCAGGTCCGCGCGCTGCTCGACGTCTTCGCCCTCCACGTGGAACGGCACATCCTGCAGCGGATCGCGCGCAACGTGGCCGACACCTATCTCGGCCCCATCGCCGGCCAGCGCGTGCTCGACGGCGAGATCCGGCGCGGCGACGGCGAGGCCATCGAGGCCGTGGTGTTCATTTCCGACATGCGCGGCTTCACCCAGCTTGCCGACCGGCTGAGCGGTCCGGAGGTCACTGCGATCCTGAATGCCTATTTCGACAGGGTGTCGGCGGCCGTGCTCGATCACGGCGGCGACATCCTGAAATTCATGGGTGATGGCGTTCTCGCGGTCTTCGACCAGAAGGCCCTGGGCGAAGCTGCCGCCGCCAACGCCGCCGTCCTCTGCGGGCATACGACGCTCCGGCTGGGGGCGATGAGCAGCGTGGACCGGGCGGCCACCGATGACGAGATCGGGGCGATGCGCGACCGCCTGGCCGAAGCGCTGGATGCGGGCGCGGTCGGCATGTCGACCGGCCTTGCC